>Ga0256845_1000506_pt1 | contig 36455 bp, 28 predicted proteins | sample RiftiametaG_FD_189101 | JGI IMG/M metagenome (GOLD analysis project Ga0256845, IMG submission 189101) | Tube worm associated microbial communities from hydrothermal vent at the East Pacific Rise, Pacific Ocean - Riftia | ecosystem: Host-associated > Annelida > Integument > Unclassified ...
AGAATACAGCAATGGTAAAAAAAGTCATTTTTCAATGCCGTCAATAATGGCAGATAACAATACCGTGACAAATAAAGCCTTCATACTGCAGAACAAACCGGCAGCAGTATTACATCGTTCATTAGTTGATAATAAACCGGGGAAAATTATACCCCCTGAAGGAAGAACGGTTCGTGCGGTCTATAAAATTTCATTTGCGCATCAGCATACTGCGCTGCTTGATTTATGGTTAATGCCGTTTAATACTGAATTGCGAATATATTATATGACACTGCGTCCGATACTCTATGAAGGGAAGGATTGGCGGTATTGGGTGAAGTGTGCCCGAAAACATTTACATCATAAAAAATATTTTTCGGCGTATTTATTATATATGCGTGCATATGAGTTGTCATTATATGGAGACCGAGAAATACCGATAGGACAAAAAAGATTACTGACAGTATTATCAATGCTCACAAAACGTTTAAACCTTCCGGGACCGGAAATGTCGCCGGTATCATGGAAAGTTGATAATAATAACGAACTGATATTGATTGACGTGCGTCTTATATATGATACACCGGAAACACAATATCTGCTTATACGGTTTCAATCAAGTTCAGATAATGAACTTGTTGCTGCATTGGAATCAGCCGGTATTGTACGATTTATACACGAACAAGTTCCGGAAATACAAGAGCTGTGTTCGGCGATTATAACCGTTGCAGAATCAATAGACGACCACGATACTATTGTGTATATTGGAAAACAGAGAATAGCAGATATGCCGTAATATACGTGAAAGAATTAATACACGTCATAAGGAGCAGGGTATGGAAAAAGAATATAAATTTGAAACATTACAATTACATGCAGGGCAGAAACCTGATGCAGAAACACTTTCACGTGCAGTGCCATTGTATCAGACAACCAGTTATCTTTTTAAATCAGCACAGCATGGAGCAGACCTGTTTGAATTGAAAGAACCCGGTTATTTGTATACCCGTATCGGCAATCCTACGTGTGCAATTGTTGAAGAGCGTTTAGCGGCGTTAGAGGGCGGTTCGGCTGCATTATTAGTTGCTTCCGGTCAGGCCGCTGCAACGATGACGATACTTGCCATTACTGAAAAGGGTGATTCTATTGTATCATCAAGCGCATTGTATGGCGGGACTCATACCTTATTTCATCATACACTTACCGATATGGGGCGTGAGATATTATTTGTTGATGCTCATGATGTGCAACAGATAGAGCAGGCGATTACACCAAAAACAAAGGCAGTGTATATTGAAACAATCGGTAATCCCGGTCTTGATGTTCCTGATTTTTCAGCCATTGCGGATATTGCACATACCCATGCGATACCGCTTATTGTTGATAATACTTTTGCCGGGGGGGGGTATATATTCAAACCGCTGCATAATGGTGCGGATATTTGTATTGAATCATGTACAAAATGGATAGGTGGTCACGGATTAAGTATTGGCGGTATTATTATTGAAAGTGGCAGCTTTGACTGGGGAAATGGGAAATTTCCTGCATTTACAACTCCCGATCCGGCATATCATGGTTTAGTATTTTGGAATGCATTCGGACCGAACGCAGCAGAATCAGTTGCAAATCAGGCACTTATTTATAAATTACGATTGCGATTGCTTCGTGATATTGGTGCTGCTGCGAGTCCATTTAATGCATGGACGTTTCTCATTGGTCTTGAAACATTAAGTTTGCGTATGCAGCGCCATTGTGAAAATGCATTCGCCGTGGCGAAATATCTGGAAAGTCATCCGAAAGTAGAACGGGTACTATATCCCGGACTTACATCGCATCCGCATCATGCCCATGCACGGAAATATTTCAAAAATGGGTTTGGCAGTGTTGTCTGTTGTGAGCTGAAAGGCGGTAAAGAAGCCGGATTGAAGATGATTAATAATGTAAAACTTTGGAGTCATCTTGCAAATATTGGTGATGCGAAATCTCTTATTATCCATCCGGCAAGCACAACCCATCAGCAATTATCTGAAGCGGAACAGCGTGCCGGCGGGGTTACACCCGGATTTATCCGGTTGTCTGTTGGTATTGAACATATTGATGATATTATTGCCGATTTAGCACAGGCGATGGATACTATCTGATGAGTGATTACAACACTATTTACATATAATTTAAAAGAAAGCCTCCGTTTGGAGGTTTTCTTTTAAACGATGATGGCGTTGCCTCGACAGGTCTCTTCAAAATATACTATACTCTTTTTATAAAATATATAATTCTCTCTTGCAAAGAAGAAAAATATCATTATAATGCGTGGTTAATATTTTCATTCATTAATAATGAATGCATACTTCATACTGAAAATCGTGGAGGGGTGTACATTGTGAAATATATTTTTATCACCGGCGGTTCAATTTCAGCCCTCGGAAAAGGTGTTGCTACCGCCTCCATCGGGAATCTTTTAAAATCGTATAACCAACGCGTAACCTGTATAAAAATTGATCCGTATATTAATATTGATCCCGGCACCTTAAGTCCGTATCAGCATGGTGAAGTATACGTAACTGAAGACGGATATGAGGCGGATCTTGATATTGGTCATTATGAACGGTTTCTCGGTGATAACTTAACCAGTAAAAATAATATGACAACCGGTCAAATATATCAATCTGTTATTGATAAAGAAAGAAGGGGCTTTTATAAAGGACATACGGTGCAGGTTATTCCGCATGTTACGAATGAAATTATCGAATTTATTCATCGCGTTGGAGGCGATGATCGCTGGGATGTCATTATTGTTGAAGTCGGCGGAACGGTTGGCGATATTGAATCAAGCCCATTTCTAGAAGCTATTCGATTATTTAGTTTAGGCATGAAAAAAGAAGATGTTTTGCAGGTGCATTTAACATTAGTGCCGTATTTTTCTGCTGCCGGTGAAGTGAAGACAAAACTTGCACAACATAGTGTTAAAACATTGCATACGCTTGGGATATTTCCTGACCTGTTATTATGTCGTACTGACCGTGATATCCCGCTTGCTGCACGAGAAAAAATATCACTGTTTTGTAATGTGCCGCTTGAAGCGGTTATTGTCGGAAAAGATGTTGAAACAATCTATGAAATCCCGTTAAGTTTTTATAAGCAGAATGTTCATACGTTTATTATTGATCGATTGCAATTAAATGCAGATGTGTCAGATAATACTAATCTTGATGCATTAACGGATATTGTACATAAAATTAAAAATCCGACTAATAATATCACCATTGGTATAATCGGAAAATATGTTGAATTGCATGATGCGTATAAAAGTATCATTGAGGCGTTTATTCATGCCGGCGCTGCGAATGATTGTCATGTTCACATCAAATGGATATCAGCACAGTCGGTTATAAAAAATGGTGCAGATAAAATGCTGAACATGGTAAACGGTATTCTTGTGCCGGGCGGATTTGGCGAACGCGGTACTGAAGGAAAAATTGAGACGGTGCGCTATGCGCGTGAAAATAAATTACCCTATTTTGGCATTTGCTTAGGAATGCATATAGCGGTTGTTGAATATGCACGGCATGTATGCGGTCTTGATGATGCAAATAGTACTGAATTTGATGCTGATACAGCACATCCGGTGATACACATGATTGAAGAGAAGAAATCATTGGAAAACATAGGGGGAACACTCAGATTGGGCGGGTATCGCTGTTCAATAACCGCCGGTTCGCTTGCTGAGCGGATATATACTGCAGCGGAAGTAGTTGAGCGGCATCGACATCGCTATGAGTTTAATAATGAGTATAGAAAAATTATTCAGGATAACGGTATGGTCATTTCAGGTATCTATGAGGAAAAGGATTTAGTTGAAATAGTCGAGCTTCCTGATCATCCTTTTTTCATTGGCGTGCAGTTTCATCCTGAGTTTAAATCACGTTTAAGTACCGGGCATCCGTTGTTTAATAATTTTGTTCATGCTTCTCTTGAACATAAGAAAAATAGTATGATGACGGATACAGAAAAAGTCGTCCCGGCATAATAAAAACAGGAGTGTAACTATGGGGGATACCATTCAGGAATATTTGACCTATGATGATGTTTTAATAAAACCGCAAAAGTTAACATTTTCATATGATGAAATATCAATTGCAACACGGCTCACTCGGCGTATTAATATTGCAATTCCAATAATTTCAGCTGCTATGGATACCGTTACCGAGGGCAATATGGCAATAGCCATTGCGCAAATTGGCGGTATCGGGATGATTCATAAAAGTTTATCAATTAAAAAACAAGTTGCTGAAGTAGATAAAGTAAAGCGCTATGAAGCAGGGATGATTTCCGAACCGCTGACATTACCGCCGGATGCGGATGTTGCTGAAGCGCTGACCATGATGCAGACATACAATATCGGAGGGATACCGATTGTTGATAATGAAAAATTAGTCGGTATTTTAACAAATCGTGATCTTCGTTTTGAGCCGAATCATAATCGTAAAGTGAGCGATTTAATGACTGTAAAGTTGATTACTGTTCCCCTGGGAACAACACTTGATGATGCAAAGGCAATATTGCAAAAACATCGTATTGAAAAACTTCCGGTTGTTGATAACAACAATAGGCTTACCGGATTGATTACCGTTAAAGATATTGATAAACGAACAAAACATCCGTATGCATCAAAAGATGGGCAAGGGCGACTGCAATGCGGTGCGTCTATTGGTTGTGAAAAAGAAGATATTGAACGTGCACAAGCTCTTGCTGAAGCCGGTGTTGATGTAATTACAATCGATAAAGCACACGGACATCAGATAAAGGTAATTGAGATTATTAAATATTGTAAAAAGCATTTCCCCAATGTTGACATTATTGCCGGTAATGTTGTTACCCATGAAGGAACAACAGAGCTTATTGCAGCAGGTGCGGATGCCGTTAAAGTCGGGATAGGTCCCGGGTCAATTTGTACGACCCGTATTGTTGCCGGCGCCGGCATGCCGCAAGTTTCGGCAATAATGGGATGTGCTCAGGCTGCACGAAAACATAATATTCCAATCATTGCTGACGGCGGGATTAAATATTCCGGTGATATTGTAAAAGGGCTGGCTGCAGGAGCTGATACGGTAATGCTTGGCGGAATGCTTGCCGGGTGCGCTGAAAGTCCGGGCGAAATTATATATTATAAAGGGCGTAGTTTTAAGGTGTATCGTGGGATGGGGTCAATCGGCGCAATGGTTGCCGGCGGACGAACACGGTATTTCCAAACTGATGAAGATGACGAGCAGCGGCTTGTTCCTGAGGGTATTGAGGGACGAGTGCCGTATAAAGGGAAGCTTGCCGCAGTATTGCATCAAATGGCAGGAGGAATTCGCTCAGGGATGAGTTATGCCGGCTGCAAAACGATTCATGAATTGCAGACGAAAACGGAGCTGATAAAGATAACAACAGCAAGTTTACGTGAAAGCCACCCGCATGATATTACTATTGTTAAAGAAGCACCAAATTATTTTGTTGAGTAAATACATACTGCATGCATCGTATATATCTGTCATGCTATAACGACGATTATATCTATGCTATAAATGTGCTTATGCTCTTTGTTTTTTAATACGATGAATAGTGTAATAAAGAGTGCATTATTCTATAAAATCGGGCATCGCACTATTGGTATCACAAAATATATTTTTATTGTATGCATTGTATTTGTGTCCGTCTGTATAATGCCGCTGCTTATCAGTTTTATATCGTGCTTATACTATTTTTGTTTAATTGCCTGATCTGATAAAATTCATGTTTTGTTTTGAAGATAATTATATATCTCTTTTGCGATAGCGCGTTTCGTTGCCTGCCGAATATAAAAAACGGGTATTGCAGAATCATCAGAAGATATTTTCCCGCTGACATCTTTAATGTATTTATTATTTCGTTGAGGGTCAAGTTTAATATTGAAAGCAGGCAAATTGTTGAAAATCATTTCACGTACGACGGGATAATACTTTGCATGTATTCCGGTACAGACAATTGCATGAACACTGCCGAGAGCAGCAATATACGATCCGATGTATTTTTGTATTCGATAAATAAAAGTATCAAGTGCTATTTGTGCTTCTTCATTGCCGTCATTAATTTCTGATAATAATTGTTTTATGCCGACGAGTTTACCGCTCATGCCGTAAATGCCGCTCATTTTATTAATTTGCATCATCATATCTTCATAGGTCCACTTTTCATGATTCAATAAATACAGCATGAGAAGCGGATCAATATCACCGGAACGCCGTTCCATGATAAGACCTTCAGTGGGGGTTAATCCCATTGAGGTATCAATAGAGTTGCCGTTTTGTATAGCGCAGATTGAGCAGCCGTGTCCAAGCTGCAATGTAATAAGATTCAATTTTTCAAGCGGTGTTTTCAGATGCTGTGCGGTTTCTTCAGCCATGTGTTTATGACTGATGCCATGAAAACCGAATCTGCGAAGACCGTAGCGTTTTGCCAGTGAATAATTAATGGCATAGGTGTATGCTTTCGGCGGCATCGTTTGGTGAAACGCCGTATCAAATATCGCATACTGCGGAATACCGGGGAGTTCTTCTAATACTGCATTGATATTTTTAATATTAAAGGGATTGTGAAATGGGGCAAACTCATTATAATGTGCAATTTCAGAAACAATCTGTTCGTCTAACTGAGTCGGCTTGGTAAATTGAATACCGCCATGAACGACACGGTGTCCGATAACACTAATATCACTGCGATGTTTTATTACGCCGTGTTCTTTTGAGGTCAGTGTATTTAATATCCAGCTTATTGCATCAATATATGATTCGGTTGAACCGATATGATGACCATCAGTGCCTTTCAGTTTATTGCTGAATGTCAGTGAGGTTGCCGGCGAATTAATATCCTTAACTTCACCGTATAATAACAATTTATTCTCGGGCATTTTCGTAACAATAAAATTCAGCCCGTATACTTCACTATCAAATATTAAATATATCATATGCATATCCTTCTTAATAGTGAATTATAAAGTAACCGTGCAGAGTGTCAAGGAATGTTCACAGTAATAAAGTACAGAATTATGCGTATATATAAAAATACTCGGGGGTTGCTTTGTTCGGTGCTCGTATGTTGATGAAAGGGTTTCAATGAGTAGATCAGCCGAATACAATACCACGGTATTTTTTAATAATCCGCAATGCAAAATACGTTATCCAGCGGGAAGCAGCGCTGCGTTGTTCAAAGGGCTGCCACATTTTTTCACTATGATTATTTTCCATTGACCATCGTAGATAATTATCAGCTTTTGAAAGAATATAATCAATACTGCTTTGTATTACCGGCGAATCAGCAGCATTTGCTTTCAGACAGGCATATACGATCATTAATACATCAGCCGTATCTACCCATGGGAATCCGAATCGTGCTGCGGTATTTTTGCCTTTTAAAGGAAGAATGCCTTTATTGCTGTTTAGGGATTTCATTATTTTCGGCAGTGCAGTATCGGTTATAAAAGCGGTCAGCAGCATGATTGCTTTTTTTATTGCAGGGGTTTGTTTATTGCGGGGAATTTCAGTCAATGTCAGTAATGCCGCGGGAGAATGTAAAGCAGCCGGTACGGCAAGGTCTTTCTTTTTATCAACCCCACCGGATGCAACAATGCTTTTCGCCAACCGGTCAATATCTGCTATGATGGTTTTATCCTGGAAACCGAGATTCCATAGTGCGCGATAAATATGGGCGGTCATGGTAATATTAAAAAAATCGTATTCGGAATCAGTGTTTTTCAAGAGCATTACTTGTTCAACCGATGCGGTAATACGATCGTCAGATCTGTTTGCGAAACATGTACCGAGAAATATCAGAGACCACAACCCACCTTTATACGGACGGGTTAGGGTTTTATTTTTAAAATCACCGAATGCATCTTCCCAATGTTTTAGAATAATCTGTATTGGTTTGTATCCGTTGATGAGTGATTTTGCAAGACGGAGTTCTTTGTTAGAATCCTGTTTATTAAGAAAATCACGCATTGAAAGCCATCGAACCGGTGCATTGTCTTTTGAAATCAGCCACGCAAGTGTATTCCGCGGAACTGTTACGGCAGTTGATTTTTTGGGCATTGGCATCCCCTCCCCTGTATGATATAACCGTATAGTGAAAATAATGACATGCTTGTATGTCGGTGTCAATGGTATTTCACGTCTATACAATAATAACGGCAGGCAGTATAATGAAAAAAATATCATCGGTTAATACCATTCTGTTTATCTGTTACGGTAATATTTGCCGCTCACCTGCGGCAGAGTACTATTTTAATTATCGTGCAATGCAGGAGGGGTCTAATATACGTGCACGCTCTGCCGGTATTGCTGCTCGTCGCGGTATACCTGCTGCTGAAGAGATGATACGGCTCCTTGAACATAATGGAATTAATATGCAGGCGCATACCGCACGACCGGTTTCACGATTATTTATTGATGATGCGGATATTATATTAGCTATGGAAGAAAATCATGCAAATGTATTACGGGAACGTTTTCCTGATGCGACAAAAAAAATACAGACATTTCTGGCATATACCAACGGTACTGATAATGAGGTGCCTGATCCGTATATGCACTCATACGAGCTGTTTGAAAAAAGTTTTTCACTGATACAACAAGGTATTGATACCTTATTTACTCTGTTATAATATACTGTGCTAATAGTGGCGTGTACATTTTACTGCTGCATACAATACAGTGAGACTTCTCTTCAGATGTCATTCGCCGGTAAATGTATTTGCATTATATACGGATATTTACTTGAGAAAGAGAATAACTATGAAACGTGGTGTATCATACATTCCCGCATTTCTGCCGGAACATATTGAAAAAGATTTAGATGATATGGCGGCAATGGGGGTTACTGAAGTTTTATTTGCATTACAGGAAAACAATTTTCATATTTTACGGGGGGCGCTGCAGTATGGGGCGCGTGCTGCTGAAAAGCGCGGGATCATTCCCTATGCAGTGGTTTGGGGATTTGCCAATACATTCGGCGGCGGGCGCATGTCCGGTTTTATGTTGAAAAACACCGATGTATGGCAGCGTACACAGAATGGTACATTAATCGGACGGGCGTGTCTTAATAATCCTGCGCTTATTGAACGATTTTTAATGTTTACTCAGCGTGTTCGTGATAACGGGTATAAGGGTATTTTTATTGATGAACCAACACCACAGGAATGTTTTTGTGAATACTGTGTTCAAAAATTTAAAGAACGATATAATAAAAATTTACATGATTGTATTCAAAGTGATGCATATCGTGCGTTTCGCCATGAGGCTGTTGCAGGATATACCGCAACATTGTGTCGTCGGGTAAAAGAATTTGATTCGTCATTAAAAACGATAACCTGCCTGATGCCGCGTGATCGGGAATTATTTGAACAAGCTGCGGCAATTGACGACCTTGATGTTTTCGGTACTGACCCATACTGGATTAGTGTTAATATACCGCCGTTAAGTATTGATGATGCTGTTGCGTGTACACAAGAAATGAAAGAACTATGCATACAGAACGGCAAGGAATCACAGGTGTGGCTTGGTTGTTGGATGATCCCGGCCGGCCGTGAGGAAGAAGTATATACCGGCGGTTTAAAACTTGCTGAGGTTGGTGTTGATTCATTGTATACATGGTCATATCGCGGCGGTGAAGGTACGAATGAAGCATGTGTACAACCGGCGAAGGCATGGGCGAGTGTTGTAAAACTATATAAAGAGCTTGCCGGAATATAGAAATGTTTTATATGTCATGCTCATGTTTCACAATAATACTATACTTGTCATTGCAGTACTGAGGCTATTATTTTTTTGAAAAGAACGCTTTAACATTCCCGGCAATTTTTTGAAACTCTTCTTCTGCAGCAGCAATAGTGGTTTTCATCGTTGTGCTGACTTCTTTGCCTTTTGTAACAGCTTTGTCTTTGAGTGTTTTTATTTTACTTTCAACATCAGCTATTTTTTCATTAAAAACTTTCATTTGTTGTTCATATTCAGTTTGATTAATATCGGTTTGTGCTTTTATGGTATCTTTCCATGTCGTAAAGTGTTCTTCTAACGCACGAACTTTCATTGTAACAGTATGCTTAATGTCATCGAAGGTAATTTCTTTGACCTCGGGTTGAGGCTTTTCGGAGGTGTTTTTTTCATCAGTCATTGCAGTATCCTTTCATTGAGGTAAAGATTATTTATATATACCGGTATACTATAATGCGTTTTATACGGATCGGCAAGGTATAATACAGTAGTATTAATTACATGGTGTATATAAAGATATACAAAGCAGTGTATATACGGGCGTAGAATTGTAATAAAAAAAGCCGGCCACAAAGGCCGGCTCTTATTGTTTGAGAAGAAGGAAGTGTGTTTTTACACGTCTTCTCTTTTAGCCAAGTAACTGAAGAACAGTCTGCGGCTTTAGATTTGCTTGTGCTAACATAGCGGTACCGCTCTGAACAAGAATTTGATGAGTAACAAAATTAACCATTTCTTCAGCCATGTCAACGTCACGGATACGGCTTTCAGCTGCCTGCATATTTTCGTACGCAGACATTAAACCGCGTGAAGCATGTTCCATACGGTTTTGGTAAGCGCCTAGATCTGCCCGCTGTTTTGAAACTTTGGTCAGTGCACGATCGACAACACCGATAGTAGCGTTTGCTAATTCCGGGGTTGAGATAGAGACAATGCTGTCATCCTGCCGACGTACCCAAAGTCCTTTTGCTGACATAGTGCCAACATAGACACGTTCTCGTTGGTCCTTATTCGGACCGATGTGGAACCACATTGATGCAAGCGGAATACCGCCGGCACGCGGATCGGAGAAACGACCCGTCAGGAGCGTCATCCTGTTGAATTCACTTTGTGATGCGATACGATCGATTTCGTCAACCAATTGGCTGACTTCAACCTGAATCTGCATACGGTCTTCAGAGGTGTAAACACCGTTTGAAGACTGAATTGATAATTCGCGGATGCGTTGAAGGATGTCCTGGCTTTCCTGCAGATATCCTTCAGAAACCTGAATTAAACTGATTCCGTCTTCGGCATTGCGTTCTGCCTGGCGAAGACCGCGAATCTGTGAACGCATTTTTTCCGAAACGGCAAGACCGGATGCGTCGTCACCGGCTCGGTTAATGCGCATTCCCGAACTGAGAGCTTCCATGCTTTTGTTAACTTCCCAGTTCGTGAATTTGAGTGTGCGATGTGCAAAGATCGCGCTTAGATTGTGATTAATAATCATTTTCTTCCTCCTTGAAATTACACAGAAGCGTCCTTGCCTCTGCGGCTGCTGTAAAAACGAAAAAACAACTTTTCCGAATTTACAGTGCATTCTTTCGGCTAATCATAGTATCGTCGGAAACGTATTAATTCTTAATCACAGGATTATTTTTTTTTAAAATAATTTTCGCGGGAGATAAAAATCATGTAAAATACTTTAGTACTATTTTTTATTTTCTATAAAATATAGTGTTGCCTATCCTTTTGATTTGACTTTACTAAAATGGTCATTATAATATAGGCTCATGGAAACACACATGCATACTGATAAACATTTTACTTTTCTTCCATATATTACAGTCGGAGCAGTGCTTGCTGTTTTTATTAACACGCTTCAGCAATCTGCCGGATTTGTATTTGGCTTTGATGCGTTCCCTCGTATTCTTGTTATCATCTGTATTTTATCCGGTATTGCTGCATCAGTACTGATTAATTTTAAAAATCAACGTACCGGAACAGCAGTGCATGTCGGAATGAAACAATATAATGCATTATTCGGTTTATATATACCTGCTATTTTGCTTATACTATGGCCGTTATTTAAATATTTATTCGTGTTTGTTGGTACATATGCATATCAGCCATATGAACGAACAATGGTGTTTATGTATATTTGGATGGTGCTCTCCTGTATTGGTTTGGTAACACTGCCGCTGTTTATGGTAATGCGTCTTTTCATACATATTCCGCTGCACGGTCATACCAATCATGAGAGTATCGATACAACACGGATTGTTATTTTTCTCGGTGTCGGTTCAATTATTGGTCAGGCGGCAAGCGGATGGTTATTGACCTATGTCGGCTTAATGCCGATGCGTATTGTTCTTGGTATCGGCTGTATTATCCTTACAGTGGTATATCGAGCTACACTGAAAAATCACACTGCCAATAGTATACAAAAAACGGTATCTTCAGAATGGTCATGGTATAGTATCGTTTCTTCGGTAAGTGTTCTTTGGGGATTTATCAGTATAGTTGTTTTTAGTTCATTATTGAAATCTATTCTTGCCCCGACACTATTGGAACGATCAGCATTTATTGCAGCATTGCTGACGGCAATTATTGCAGGCATAATTATTGTACAGTATATACAAATACTGCGTCGGCATTCTATAACGGGAGTATTGGGATTAGTCCTTCTTGGTATCGGGGTTTGGATAGCAGCGGTAAGTTTGCCGCGTATTAGTATACATGAGCTGGAGTATATTCATAAAACACCGGCAGGCTATTTTATTCATAGTTATAGTATTGCATTAAAAACGATGGCGTTTATTGGAATCGGTATCGGATTGTCATTATATGCGGCACTGATTCGATTCGATGCTGATGCAAAAAAGTCGGCACTTCGTATTAATTACAATAGTCTTTTCGTGCTTCTTATCGGTATTGGCGCTTTATATGTATTCAGCGGAGTATTGATGCATGCGCAGATGCTTCGAATACTATGGTATGCGGTATTAGGATTATCAATAGTGTATATCATTGCAGTCGCTCGTCGTATTAATGAAAAACTGCAGGGTATTAATTATGCGCTATTAAGCGGCTTTATTATCACGATTGTTTTTGCCGTTGTACTACGCGGAACATTTCCGCTGTCAGCATTATCCGGCAGTGCATATCGGACACCTGATTCGGGATATTCAGGATGGGATGTTCTTGCTGATAAGGTTGATTTTGCTGCACTGACCCCGGATGGATTTGCCCAGCTTATTTCAATTGATAATACTACACAGTTTATACTGAATGGGACTGATGATGTTACTACCGGCATCAGCAGTCGGGGAAATGTTCTTGCTGCACATTTGCCGATTATATTTGCCGATCGTCCGGTGAGTATGTTTATTATGGAAGGCGGTGTTGGTATTACTGCGGCAAGCGCAAGTTTATATCGTGAGTTAATGACTATTGATGTTGCTCCGTTGTTTCCCGGGTATGTCGATACGTATCAGCGGTATACGAAACTGTTGAACGGCGATGTTTATAAACAAAATGCCGTTTCCGTGGTGCCGCTTTCAGGCAGAATGCATTTGCAGTGTACAAGGAAACATTATGATATTATTGTTAATAATACTCCCGCCATACCTGATGAACATATCGGGGTTTGTCGGACCGGTGAGTTTTATAAACTTGTAAAACGACGAATGACCAAGAACGGAATATATGCTGAGCGTTGTATGATACGCGATGGCGGTGTTGAAGCATTAGTATCATCAGTTGCCGCACTGCGGCGTGAATTTAAACATATTCTCGTTTTTGAAATACTTGCCGGAACGGATTATATTATACTTGCTGCACAGAAAAAACCAATCTGTGATTATAATCGTGCGGAAAAGAATCTTTCAGATCTATTTTTATTTTCTGATCTGGAACGCCGGCACATTGTATCGCTGCAGTATTTGCTTGCAACATTTCTTACTGATGACCCCGAAGATGTGTTTGATCATGATACGGTTCACTATCAGATAAATAGCGACGGGCAGTATTTGCCGCAACGTCGATTTTTACGGCATCCGAATACAACAGTATCTATTGAAGAACAGCGTGCCTTATATAGCGATGTTGTTGCAGTTACCAATTATATTGATCACTATTCGGCAACAGGGCTTGACCTTGGTATGGCGTTTATGCAGGATATGATACACAAAGCTCGTATGCTCTACCTTGATACGGTTCAGCTTCCGGAGACGCATTCCCATCTGCATCGTTCATTACTTGCAGTAAAAGCAATGAGTAATATGCAGCAGATTCTTGAATACAATCCGCATCATCCTGAAGCATTGAAATATATGGCAGGTTACTATCAGCAATACGCTGAGCGGAATTATAAACAGGATGCTGTTTACCGTGAATATATGGAAAAGATAACAAAACTGTATCCTGAATATAAACGCATTTGGGTAATGCTGGCAGATTATTATGTTAGTCGAACAAATTATACGAAGGCATTTACCATGCTGGATAAAGCGCTTATATTTAATCGAAATTGGACGGAAGATGACATTATCGGTGCGTATGCTGATGTATTATTTTATGCCGGCAACTATTTTGAGGCAGGAGAAAAGTATCGTACAATAGTTGCCCATGATCCGGAAAATCCACGGGGATACTATGCTCTCGGCAGGTATTATATGTTAATGGAGCAAATTGAACCGGGAAATAGAAAAGAAGCGGCACTGGCATTTCAGACAGTGCTGAAGTTTAATCCGCGGCATCCGAATGCATTAGCGTATCTTGGTTTCATTGCATTATCCGAAGGAAACGGCGATAATGCTCGGCGATATTTTCAAAAAGCATTACGTATTGATCCTAATAATGCAGAAGCGGCTGAAGGAATGCGTACGTTAATGCAGAGGTATTAATGAATATATTTTATTTTGCAATAATATTTTTTGGTATCGGCTGCGGCGGAATACTGCCCGTTTGGCTTCGTTCACTTGCATTAATGTTGGGGGGCGACGGAACGATAATGCCGGTATTAATAGGCAGTTGTTCACTTGTTCTATTAAGTATAATGAGTTTACATTCTTCAATGACGAGCCTGCGGGATCGGGTTTTTCACGGTCCGAGAAATAGTGCACTCTTTGCATTGATAGTATTTATTATTTTTACGGTTTTAACACCGGTTATTATTCGCGCTGTTGCATGGTTGTATGCTCCGTTGTTTAATGTGCTGAATGCTACACTATCGGGGTTAATTATTGCTCAGAGTATCGGCGCATTTGTTTTTTTTGCGGTTCCGGTATTTGCCGTACACTTTGGATTTCAAGCAATAAGGGAATGTATTGTTAGTTTTAAACGCAAAGAGCAGCATGTGCTTTCAGCTGCAGGGGTATTTATTCTCAGTGCTGCATTTGGTTTTGCACTTGTTGGCTTCATGGTATTACCGCATATGGATATTTCTATTATTGCAGTTTTATGCGGGGTTAGTATTCTGCCGGGTGTTGGTTTGTTATGGCTCTATCGCGGACGCGCACTTGGAGTACGGACATTACCGGCTGGTGAGCATACATCAGCCTCGGATGCTCGTGTACAGCATATGCATGTATCTGATACCAGTCAATCACCGGAAATACATGCACTGCGTCAGCAGCAAATAATACGTATATTCAAGCAGGTATCCGCATTTTGTATCGGTGTTGGAATGACCGGAACGGCTTTACTGGTCTGGTATCTAGGCAATCTTGTCGGTGGGACTTCATGGGGAATTACACTTCGCATACTGGTATTCTTTATAACAGGAGTCGGTGTCGGGTGGCTGGTACGTTCAATTGCATTTAAAAAGAATAATCCTACTGCACACATAGAATCAGCAGTGGTACTGATAAGTATACTGACCGTGTTTGTATCATTATTGCTGCTTCGTGGTATTCCGGTACATTCGGTTATGTATCTAAATCAGTTATTTTCTGAGATGAATCAGGCAGCAGCAATGACGTCGCGCAATCTGATGATGCCGTTTTTTTATGTATGGCTGACGTATCGCTATGCGCTGATTATTATTATTCCCGCATTTGTATGGGGATTAATGCTTGGGCAATTATTTTGTATGCCGCATTTATTGCGGGATTTTATCAGCGACGCAATGACAGTACGGAGAAAAAATGCACGAATGTTTTTACTTGGAACAGTATTCGGTGTCTGTGGTATTGCATTATGTGGTGTTGCGGCAATCGGTTCATATTATTCGTTCATAAGTGCAGTGGGGATACTGGGCATAGCGGCAATTCTCAATGCATTCACACGCACTACGGTCATTCGTATTCAAAAAGCGATTTTCCCATTTGTAATACTGATTGTTTTCCTTTGTTTAATCATCATTATTCCGTCGGATATACGTCTTATGGCAATTGGTGCATTTAATAAAGCTCCTGAACTGCAGTCGCAGGCGGGGGAATTGCTTGAGCAGCGACCATGGGCGAGTGATACACTTCTTCATCGTGCGGCATTACTGAACCGGCGCTTTGAAACAACGGCTGAAGAATTTGGAACGGCGTTTACGATTATTGATGAAGCGTCAGAAAATAATGCAGTACTATTGGAAAACGGATATGCCTGCCTTGCATCACGCAATGATGTTGTAATGCAGCAGTTATTGGCTCATATACCGTTGTTGCTGCATAAACAACCGACCTCAGTGCTGGTTGCCGGCAGTGGTCTCGGAATTACTTTGGGATCTGCAGGATTGTATAAATTAAAAACAATAACCTATCTTTCACCGTCATATCATGATGTCGCATTACAAAAGGAGTATTTCGACCTCTTCTCATACAAAGTATGGAGCGATGAGCGGTTAAAAATCCGCTATGGAACTCCATCTGCTATACATTATCTTGGTGAAAAATATGACAGTATTATTATGCGGTATGAAATAAATGCTCTGACTACCGGTGCAGAATTATCATATTCTGTATTATCAGGAATACATGAACGCATGTCGGATGATGGATATGTATGTGTTCTGCTGCCGATGTATGATATAAACAATACTGATATAAAATCTTTTATTCAAACATTCATTTCGGTATTTGATCATGCTGCGTTGTTTCAGGCACATTACGGTTCGGAATATATTCTTATGGGAGCAGATATTCCGATTGAGTTTGATCTTCCGCAAGTACAGCGGCGGCTTGATACAATGACATTACAGACCGTGCTTGCATTGAACAAACTCAATTCCGTTGAATCAATTATCTCGACATTTATCTGTGCTGATGCCGATCTGCGTGCATGGGCAGGAGAAGGGGCGATTATTAAAAATACCGGTATTCGGGCAGCATATCAAATGCCGTTGAGTTTGTATAAACGAGCAACAGCTGATGAATTACGGGATTTATTTGAACATCGCAGTAGAGTGCTTAATTATATTTCTCCGTCAAGCGGTGATGAAAAGTATATGCGGCTGCTGCGTTCAATTGATCGGGTGTGGGAACATGAAGGCAGATTAATTGAGTTGACCGGCATTTTAGATACAATGAATTCAATTGATCGGATGGCGCCGGATGAGCGTCAAAAAGAATATGATCATCTTGAAACTAAAATGTATAATCTCTGCTCTGAACTCATAGAAGTTAATCCGGCGAATTATTCTGCATCACAAGTTGTTATTGATCGGTATTATTTTGATGCGCAAATGATGCGCCGACTTGGAAATACTAATGAAATGATACAACGCTACAAAGATATTGCGAATATTGATCCGACATATAAAAATATAAATATTAAACTTGCGCGGCATTATTTCGGTTTAATTCCGAAAGATACGGAAAAATACGGTCCGTTATGTCAGAAGTATACTATATTGGCAAATGAATATAATCGGCGATGTAATAATTTTAATATTCGTGAAATAGAAGCAATGGTATACTATCAAGTTGGAATGCCTGATGTTGCAATATCGAAACTTGAAGCATTATCACGTGAAACTGATGAAGGGTTTCATTTTGATCTGCAGCTTGGTGATATTTATTTACGCAGCGGTGATAAAATACAAGCACGCGAGTATTATCAAAAAACACTGCAGCGTGATCCACATAATGTTGATGCATTGCTTCGATTAGCGGAATTGGATCTGACTGCGGGCAATGCAAAAACGGCGCAGCGCCGATGTGTTCAAGCATTGCGATATGATCCGGCAAATGTGCAGGCATATCAATTATTGAAACGATTATAATTCCCCTGAATTCTCCTTTTATTTCAGGTTGTATTATCCGGGCATCTGTATAAGAGTAAAATTGAAAATGAGGTATCAGTAGTGCAGAGATTGTAAAATGAGAATGCGTGTGGGGGAGATACTTATATTATTTCATAATACGGAAAATGAAATAATTGACATTGCAGTAAATACATTTACAATATACCAATGAATGAAATATTTAATACAATAATACAGCAAACTTTTGATGAATCCCGAAGAGTGCATGACGAAATTCATAAGAAATTAACAAAAAATATTATTACGGCAGCTGAGATAATTGCTGCAGCACTGGCGAATCAGAATAAAGTTCTTATATGCGGTAATGGAGGAAGTGCCGCTGATGCACAGCATTGGACCGCAGAGCTTATCGGGCGTTTTGAAAAACGCGAGCGGCGGGCATTGCCGGTAATCGCTCTTTCAGCAAATACATCGACCATGACGGCATGGAGTAATGATTATTCATATGAAACCGTATTTTCGCGACAGGTAGAAGGATTGGGTCAGGAAGGTGACGTCATTATTGTTATTACAACAAGCGGCAATTCACCGAATTGTCTTGAAGCCGTGAAAGCTGCACATACGCAAAAATGTAAGACTATTGCACTCCTTGGTAAAGACGGCGGGAAATTGCGTGGTGTCTGCTCACATGAGATTATTGTTCCTGCTCGGCGTACTCCGCGTGTTCAAGAAGGGCATCAGATTATATATCATCTTATTTGCGAGTTGGTAGAAGTTATTTTATTTGATTCCTAACTTCAAATGCATGGCATCGACGTATTAATCTATTGATTGGAATTAATGCGTGTATTAGAGATGTCCTCGGGCTGGTCGATAAAAATAAGTTCACCATGTTGAATGCGACAATAACGACCGCTGTATGCACAGATATGTGTCGGTGATCCGGTAATATTAGACCGAGCAACATATTTTACTAAACTGCTCATTTCTTTCCATTTATCATTTCTGCTTTTCGGTTTTTTATCATAAATTAATGGTATTACATAAACATCACGTTTCGCTTCGGGGTTATAATATATTTTAAGATGACATGGTGCATTCGGCATGACAGAATATACATAATTTTCCGTGTCAAGTATGCGACATGGTCCTATGCGTCGTCCTGCATACTCATGAATGGTAATAACAATGATAATGATGCTAAATACGATAAATGCAATTTCTGCGACACTTAATTTCATGTATACCGCCGTAAAAATATCTCAACCGCACTGCGTGTTGATAATGTGCTTATTGCGCTGCACTGAAAGCTGCTGCATACAGTATATGCATAGGTAAAATGCAGCATAGTATACCACGTTGGTTTTAAAATGTCATCAATCGTTTTATAAATTATTACGTGTTTATATAATAAACGAATGTGTGCGCTGCGGTATCCCTTGCCGTACCCGGCTGTCTTCAGCGCCGGAATATGAAATGCCGATACATTTGAGAAATATGATAGCATATTAAAATTGTTTTTGTATCAGCTGTACGGCACAGTAGTGCGGGCTGATTATCGCAGGGAGTGGATGCACTATACGATCTGATGGCGTATTTAATATCATGCCGTATTCATAACTTGAATAATTCGCTGCTTTTATCATAAAAATAATTGCAGTAACATATGATACTAATGAAAGTGAACCGCAGGCAATTGCTGCAGATCGCCACAGTGTTTCTTTTCGATAGTATTCATTAATGAGCGTCTCCTTGTTCGGATTATCATATGCAATCGTTGCCGGCAATTCCTGATTTCGTTCAACTTCTCCGATAGCAATTACCGCTCCGATAGTCAGTGCAAGTCCTGTCCCCGTGAATGTCCACATAAGACAACGTGATTGGTGATAAATACGTGCGATTTCATTTGTACGAGTTTTCGGCTGCATCGTTATCATAAGCGGGCGGTTCGCGGTTTTATTAATACGTATTCGATGATACTCATTAATATATCCGGGAGCACTCAAGCGTATTCGATAACGCCCGGGAACAAGGTTTGAAACGATCAATGGTGTTTTTCCGATCGGGCGTGCATCAAACATAATTAATGCATTCGTCGGAGAAGTCGTGATAGCAATTGGTGCAGCAGTTCGCGCATTCAGTAGTGTAATGTTTGTTAAGGCATATCCATTTGTTGTCATGCAAATAGTATTTGATTGTGTGTGCCATCCGTCTTTTCGGACTGTTATAACATATGTGCCAACCGGCAAATATTCTATGGTGAAAGGTGTGCGATTGCAGTATCGTCCATTCGCATAAATGAGGGCATCCGGCGGATCGGAAGTAACGGTTAATGCGCCGCCGGGTGTATGATAAAACGCTGCTTTTATTTGGGCTGCTATTTTTGGAGGCGCATTCAGTGCATCGCCGTGATACGATAATTCAAACGGACCGGCATTGCTTTTGCGCTGTACGAAATACAAATATGTTTTAAATGAGAGATTATCCCGAGATGAACCAGTAAATGATCCGTATACCACATAGTCAACCGCAAGGTTTGTTGCGGTTGCCGCTAACGAATGGCATGCAGTGCATTGCGTTAAGAGTGATACAACGCTTTTCATTGAAAGAACCTTCACCGTGCGATTAAAGTCTTTGTCATAAGAAAGTATAACATTGGTATTGGTTAGTAATGCCGGTGCAACAGCAATATCATTCGTTGATACGATAACGTTTGTTATTGAGGTGAGTGCGGAATGCAGGTAATGGGGTATGCTTAGACTCAGATAATCAAACTCACTTTTTCCAGTACGGTTTGTAAAAGGAAGTATCGCTATAAGGCGGTATGGTTTGTCATGAACACTCACGGTAATTTTTTCCGAGCGGGGAGGTTTCTTTTTAAAAAAGAGGAATGCCGAAGACGTTGAGTAAAATAGTGCTGTTATCAGAATTATCCAGACGATACGTTTCATTTCATGGCTTTATGTAATGCGGAAAGAAGTCGTTCAGGCTGGAAGGGTTTGACAATAAAATCCTTTGCCCCTGCTTTTATGGCTTCAATAATCAATTTTTGCTGTCCTAATGCTGAGCATATTACAACACGTGCTTTTTTATCCTGACTTAAAATTGCCCGTAATGCATTCAATCCATCCATACGCGGCATGGTAATATCCATAATGACAATATCAGGGCGCAGTTTTTTATATTTTTCAACACAATCAACACCGTCAACAGCATCGCCGACAACTTCAAATCCATTATCTTTGAGTACTTCCTGCTGAACCATTTTGATAAATGCTAAATCATCTGCTAACAGAACTTTTGCCATATTGTTCAACCACTTTTTATTTGCCGGCTACCGTTAAGGCGACATTGATTTCAGTTGTTCCAAAGCGTGAAGTGAATGATACCGAAAGTGTTTTATTGGTAACGAATTTATAATCCATGTTTTCACCGATAATAATTGCCGGCGGAGTGATGCGAAGAACTTGTTGTTTTCCTGCGAGCAGGATTGTTGCCCGACCGGTTATCATATTTGCGAGTGAACCAATAGCGCTTTCCATATATTCTTTTTGTTTTTCAGGAGGACTATTCGGCATCATTGAAGAAACAATGCGCTCGGCGGTATGTTCCTTAAAACTATAAATAACTTGCCCTTCCAAATATCCGGACACACCGATAACAATAGCAATTTCATGTGTTGGTCGTGAATCATCTTTTAAGGCGATTGATTGCTTTTTTAATTCTATTGACGCAATTTGTTCAAATACCTCAATAGCGCCGATAATAAACGGATTTACATATTCAACTTGCATAGATTTCCTTGTATCGTGTCGATGCACGCTTCACATTGTGAACACCTATAATAATTCATATTCTATATAGTGTCAAGATAATATCATTATTTCTAAAAGACACTGCACTATATATATTATTTATTGGATTATGGATACGCGCGGGTTTGATAATAAAGTTAACATAAAATATGGTAATTATTATACAATGTTCTCAACTGTGAAATATTTTCAATTTTACTGTTAAGGTTTTTATCAATCAGTCGATATTAAATAGTGGAGGGATTAAGACCATGGATGGTCGCCTCGATTAACCGGCTTCGTCCGGGTTACAAGGATGTAACAATGAATAGTCAAAACGGGAAAGTAAGAGGTCCGTATAACATTCATCATATTACTGATGATGAACGGAAGAAACTTCAGGAAAAATTAAGCAATCCGAAATATCTTGATACTGCTATTACCCGAATTGCAAATAAGTTGAGTGATTATCTTGCACATCGGCAGGAAGTATAACCTGCCGGTACTGAGAATGTGGTTGAGTTCCGGCAACAGTAACCGGAAACATACAGACCTGCTGCTCATGGTCAGTATGTGATAACAAAAGAAACTTCCAACGGCGGACAGGGCACACGGTGCTTCTGTTCGCTTGTACATTTCCTCCTATAATATGAATCATACACTATTCCATTTTTTTTAATTTAATGATACACTCTATCAACACATATACATAAAGGAATATATACAATGAAATATATTATCGTTGTTGGTGATGGTATGGCTGATTGGGGAATTGAAGCATTCGGCGGTAAAACACCGCTTGAATATGCACGCACACCCTATATTGATTATCTTGCGGCACGCAGTGAACTCGGTATGGCAAACATGGTTCCTGAAGAGCTTCCCCCTGCTTCGGATATCGGCAATATGAGTATTCTTGGTGCTGATCCGATAGTGTATCAATGCGGGCGTGGTGCTATTGAAGCATTGGCCAACCCGGCGATTGTGCTGCGTAATAATGACAGTGTTTATCGATGTAATTTTGTGTGTATCAATGATAATAACATGGTTGATTATTCAGGAGGAGGAATTACAAGCGAACAGGCAAATATACTTATTAATGATTTAAATATGTATTTCAAGGACTCGTTTACCTTTTATGCCGGGGTTGATTATCGTAATCTGCTTATTTATCCTGACGGACCATTGGAAGGAATAATAACAATGCCGCCGCATAATATTTCCGGGAAACCCATTCAGGAGTTTCTGCCGACCGGTCCGCATGCTGAAAAATTAATTGATATTATCAACCGTGCACGGCAATTTTTATCATCACATACACTTGTTCAAGAACAAAGTAAGAAAAATACGTCTTTTGCCAATGCACTGTGGTTGTGGGGGCATGGGGGACGCCCGCATTTTCCGAACTTTAAGGAACAGTTTAATTTGCGTGGAGCGGTGATTACGGCGGTTGATATCGTTCGGGGATTAGCTGTCGGAATGGGGTTTGATATTATTCCTGTTGATGGTGCAACCGGAAGGGTAGATACAAATTATGAGGGAAAAGCGGCTGCAGCGTTAAAAGCTCAAAAAGAGTATGATTTTATTTTTATTCATGTTGAAGCAACTGATGAATCCGGACATGCAGGCGATGCCGAAGAAAAAGTTCGCGGCATTGAAAATCTTGATCAACGGCTGATCCGCCCGCTTATTGAAGGATTAGGGGATACTGATTTTCGATTTTTATTCTTACCGGATCATCCGACACCTTGTGCTATCGGCAAACATACAAATGAATTGGTTCCGTATCTTTTGTTTGATTCACGCTCATCGGGATGTATTGCTGAACGGCGCTATACTGAAGCAACGGGTCGTGCATCAGGTGTCGTATTCAATAAAGGACATCTGCTGATACGTCATCTTCTTGAACAGGAATAGCATATTATACCGATTTATGATGTTCAGGGTCTTTTTTAAATCGTGCAATGTAAATCATTAATAATGAAATATCGGCCGGTGTAACACCGGTAATTCGTGATGCTTGACCGAGTGTTTTCGGACGAATTTCCTGCAGTCGCTGACATGCTTCATTGCGTAATGATGAAATGCTGCTGTAATCAAGCGTATCGGGAATTATAGTTTTTTCTTTTCGGCGAAACCGTTCAACATGCAGTACTTGCCGTTTAATATAGCCATCATATTTTATATGCAGCATAACTAATCGGGCGGTATGTTTATCCAACTGTGCATAGGCAGTATCAAGGCGCTGCATAAGAGTGCCGGTAACTTCGGGTCGTTTAAATAACTGGTACAATGAAACATGCCGGTCAATATGCGGTCCGGTTGTTGAAACGGCATTAATATCTTTTTGTTGAATAAACGTTTTACCCATGCGAATAATAGTTTTATCAACACTATCATACCGCCGGCGCATTGATTCGAAAACCTCATCGCTGATGAGCCCTAGTTGATGACCAATGGGCATCAATCGTTTATCAGCATTGTCACAACGCAGCATTAAACGGAATTCAGCTCTCGAAGTAAACATACGGTATGGTTCAGGGGCTCCTTTTGTAACAAGGTCGTCAAGCATGACACCAATATATGCTTCATCACGTCCCGGAACGAAGGACGGCTTGCCTTTTAATGTTAGCGCCGCATTAATTGCCGCAATAAAACCCTGAGCAGCAGCTTCTTCATATCCGGTTGTGCCGTTTATTTGTCCGGCAAGATATAATCCTTGAACGACTTTTGTTTCAAGTGTTGCATATAATTGTTTCGGATCAACATAATCATATTCAATGCCATAGGCGGGTTGTAAAAATCGAGCATGTTCAAGTCCGGGAATTGTAGCGATATATTCTTTCTGTGCATCAATCGGCAGTGATGTTGATACGCCATTAATATACATTGAGTTTGTACGACGTCCTTCCGGTTCAATAAATACTTGATGGCGTAATTTATCCGGAAAACGTACGAGTTTGTCCTCTATGCTCGGACAATACCGTACGCCGGTACCGGTAATAATTTTATTCGGACCATATAATGGCGAACGATCAAAATGGGAGCGGATGATGTCATGTGTTTTCGTCGTAGTCCAGGTGATATGACAGGGGATCTGTTTGATATGTATACCGGCTGTATGAAAACTGAAGGGGGTTGGTTGTTCATCACCGTCCTGTCGTTCAAGATTTGAAAAATCTATTGTTTCTTTATCAAGTCGCGGCGGCGTTCCTGTTTTTAATCGTCCTAACTGTAAGCCGGCGTGTCGAAGACTGTCGGAAAGTCCTTCAACGGCTGGTTCGCCATTTCTGCCGCCGGAATAATGTTCAAGTCCGATATGAATAAGACCATTTAAAAATGTTCCGGTTGTCAGTATTACTGCACGTGCAGTATAATGTGCACTGCTGATACATTCGACACCGGTTATAGTATTATTTTTAATACTGAGTGATGAAACAGTGTCTTCAATAACCGAAAGGTTTTCATTATCCGGTATAGATCCTTTGCTGACCCCGAATAATCTGCACATATAATTAACATAATCAAATTTATCTGCTTGTGCACGGGGGGATTGTACGGCAGGTCCTTTTGTTGCGTTTAAAATGCGAAACTGAATGCCGGTTGTATCAATAGCACGTGCCATTTCGCCGCCGAGGGCATCAAGTTCAACGACTAACTGTCCCTTACCGAGTCCGCCGATGGCAGGGTTGCATGACATTTGTCCGAGTCGTGCGGCATCCATTGTTATTAATACTGTTTTCATTCCCGAACGAGAGGCGGCAAGTGCCGCTTCAATTCCTGCATGTCCGCCACCGACAACGATAATGTCAAATGTAGTATTGCTCATAATGCAAGATAGTACAATGAAGTTTCTGAATCGTCAATGTGTCAATGCAATAGGAAGTTATTGAATTAATCGACGAAGCTCTTGAAATGCTATATATGCGGCATATCCGGTTACACGGTGAGCCATGCCGAAACTGCCATCAGTTTTCCGCGGCAGTAAATTTCGTTCAATAGAAAAGAGTACGGCGGTATATGCATAATGCGTTGTATAACAGTCGGGAATTCCTGCCTCAATAGCACTATAATCAATAGTATCCGGCGGAGAACCGGTTATATGCAGAAATGATTGAAGCAATGCAAGGGCAAGGATTTCACGGTATACTTTTGCATTCGGGCGGATAAAACCGCGGTTTTGTTCATTGATAATACCGAGGTGCTCATAATACTGCAGTAATTGATCCGGTGCGGTATTATCAATAGGTGCAGCGATAGTATCACCGAGTATTTTTGAAAGATACACGGTGAGCTGCATATAATTAATTTCTCTGCTGATTAAAACAGAACCGATTTCAGATGAAACAATTGGTGTGTTCTCAGAAATAGCGGCGATTTTTTGAATTTCGGTTTGAATAGTATGTTCAGCGTGGTGAAAGTGTTTCTGCGCTGCATGCAGTGTTGCACATGCATCGGCAAGTAGTCCGTTTTCAACCTGCAGATAGACCAGCCCCGCCCATAATGCTTCTGTCGTAGAATTATTGGAAAGAATACGTCTATATTCCGTTATTGGTGCCGGAAAGGTTTTTGCATAGTAATAAACAAAGAGGGGGTTTTCAGGAGATACTTTCATAGCAGTTTTATAATATTTTCGTGCCGAGCGTGTTTTTCCCTGAATATACTTTTCACAGCCGGCTGTATACCAATATACTGCTGCACGATCGTTCTGAGAAGATTTTTCTTTTTTTGTTTCTTTCAGGAGTTGTGTCAGGGGTTTTATATTTCCGGTTGCTGCAGCGGTATTAATTATATGCTGTCGATCAGCAGATATATACTGAGCATCATAAACAGCTGATGGTTCAGTTGCATCAACAATTGACCATAATGCGGCATGGATTCCGGCTGCCGAAAAAAAACAAAAAATGAAAAATATGGTTATTTGCTTCATAATCAGTCCTGTTATGGAAGTTGATAAACACAAACCGTTCCGTTCCGATTAACCGTTACGGCTTCACGTGAATGATCATGATCAAAATCATGTATACTCGGTGTAAATGATCCGTTCATTTGTAATGCCGAAAGCTCAACGCCTTCATTATTCCAAACTCGTACGATGCCGTTCGGGAATGCATAAATAATTTCAGATTTTCCGTCATCATTAATATCAGTTATCAATAATTGCGAATTACGTGACGGGGGACCGGCTTGCCATTGTTTTATTGTTGTCCCGTTCGGAGCGCTTATTTTAATAAGACCGGCATCATTAAGCGTAACAATATCGGTTATTCCGTCGTTGTTGATATCAGCTGCTGCCGGATTTACTGTTATGCGTGACGTTATCGTAATATTGGAAAGTATGGTTGATCCATTAACATTCCATGCATACAGTGTCCCGTTTCCGGTTAAAAATAATATAACTGATTGGTTGCCGGGATTCATAGGCGTGATTATCGGGACAGTTTTATTGGCGGTTTTTGTTTCTTTTGGCCAATTGTTCAGTAATGTCCCCGTACCGGTAAGTGCGTAAATATGTCCATTCCATGTAATAGTAGGAACCAGCAATTCATTTGCAGCACCGGATTTTATATTGACCGGCACTATTGAACGACCGACACCTTCCAGTCCGGGAAGGGCGACAGGAAATCCCTGCACCGGTGTGCCGTCTGCCGTCCATGCATATACATTGCCGCGAGTTGTTCCGACAATAATATCATCTTTCCGATCGCCGGTTATATCGGCAAAACATAAACGAGTATCAACCGTCTCTTCAATATTTTTCGGCCATCCGTCCATCATAGTGCCGTTTTTAGAATATAACGAAACAATACCATTTTCAGTAACGACGCCGATTTCAAGCTCTGCAGAATTATCAACATTTCCGATTGCCGGCGGTGTGGTTATTTTCCCGTCTGTTTTTATCGGCCATCCGAGTACATTATTGCCGTAATAGTCCAGTACATATACTTTTCCATTTTGTGCAGCGACAATAATGTCATCAAGCCCTTTACCGTCAATATCAGCAATACGTGCTTCACCGGCAGCATTGCCGTTTAAGGTGATTGGCCAGCCTGCAGCCGGTTCAGGAGTGGTTCGTATATTTCGTATAAGATATACTTTTTCTTTCATACCGCTATTGATGAATTTTATGCTCATCATTCCTGCCGGATATGACCGAATGAGCGAGGGAAGAATGCCGTGCCGAGTTGGTAAGGAAACGATACGATTTAAATTTTTCCAGTAACAAAAGACATTTGCCTGCCGGTCAATGTTTAATGCAATGGTTTTATACTCATCAGATAATGATAATACTGCATCAGTGAGCGCCGCATCCATTATTTTCTGTAATACAGTATAGTCCATCGATATTAAAAGAAAATCATCAATAATTGAAAAATACGGCAATTCAAGATTGGGAATAAATACCGAAGCAATGAGATTAAGTGCAAACGGCAGGTTGATTTTTTTAATATCATATTGATTGCGATAGCGTGGTACATTACTGTCGCTAATCCATCCGCGTTGTGCAAAGTCATTAAGAAAGTTTTGTGCGCGCCCGGGATTTCCGGTATGAATAATAATAACAGCATTGCTCTTGCCGGGAAGCTGTGCAAGTGCGATTTCATTTCCCAGCCATGAAAATATTGATGTATCCAATGGCTCTTTCAGCAATCGGCGGAGATTGCGTTCACCCTTTTTAAATTGCCGTTCAATGCTCGGGTCATTGCAGAATAATTCTTTTACACTTTCATAAACATCTTCAAAATGGTCGAATGTAAATACTGCAAGTGTTTCAATGTCTTCAGGTAAAATTTCAGGGACTTTAATGGTGCGCGGCTGAGAATTAAAAATGCGGTTGACGGCACTATTGGAGAGTCCGGTTGAATTAAAACCATCAAGTGTAATTGAATCTTTTTTCAGATTAACGGCAATGCCGGCTATATTAAGAAATGATAATGCATCAATGGCGGTTTCAGCGGGGGAGTTGTCTTGAATAATATTTAATATATATGCGGCGTTATAGTAAATGCGCAATGATGTGCTGCCGGCAACATTAGCACGAACTTGTTGGAAATTTTCATTATTATTCCAATGAACACCGGATTGATATGCTTCCAATGCCTGTAAAATTGAATTACGGGAAAGAGAAATCAGCAGAATATTTTTTTTAGCGTGAAAATGCACAACACTGTTGTTTTTCTTAATGGTCAGATCAAGTAATTTTGCGCCATTTGCTTCGTAGGTATTCACACTGAATTGTTCATTATTGCTGAATAATAATGGCAGAATATTTTGCCCTGCTCCAAAAAGCAGACTTTTCATGCCCATATCGAGAATAAGCAGCGGCTCATCATGTGTTGGTACAACTAAATGCACCGGTGTATTCAGTAAGCGAAGGAAACTTTTATTTTGCTGGACAAACGAAGATTGTAATTCAATCAGCATTGCATACAAACTGCGATATTCTCTATCATCTTTAAGCAGATTAACGGTGTCGCTTGCTTCAAGATTTTCAAGCAGGTTGAGCAGATTGTCTGCTTCAGCGACTATCATTGCATCTGATCCGATAAAGGTTGGTGCCTTCAATGCAACAATTTTCATGTAGCTATACAATCCGAATAAAAGCACTACAAGGATAATACTGATAATAATGATACGTTTCACAAAACCGCTTTTCTGCGGGCGTGAAGTGGGTTCAAAACTTTGTGGCATAACTAATCCATCCTTACCGTTTTAGAACGTTCATTTAAGAATAGATATATCGTGAAAAAGCATAAATGTAAAGATGTAATCAATAATAGCCGGAATACCCCCATACTCTGCATACAAGAGTGTGGGGGTTTTAATATAATTCGCGAAATATCAGTAATATATGTTAATACAGCGTATTTGCTGAAATAAATAATCAATAATAAATCTTGACTGCCTCAAATAAATTATATTTAAATGTATATACTCTCTGTTATTGTCAGGATCGCTATTAATATTGTAATGAGAAATTTTAACGGGAAAGGTTTATCATCATGAGAAAAAAGTTTTTAACAATAAGTATGGCAGTACTGCTGCTGATTTTGTTTTAAACAGGCTTAGGCAGTATGTTTATATTGTTTAGTATAGTGTTTCCGTTGCGGATTATTTCCGTATGTGTTTTGCATTGTTTTTAATGGGTATTTTATCTTGACGAAATAGTATTTCGTGTATACCTTTATTACACTGTATACAGACACTGCGTAATTCAGGAGGCAGTTAATGAGTTTTCAGCGAATATGCATCATTATCATACTAGCAGGAATTACGGCAACGGCGATTATGGCATATTACGGATCACCGCGTATTTCATTGCCGCCGCCGAAATCATTTTCATCAACCGTTGGCATGGGGGGATTAAAACCTTCACTATCACGGTATCGTGTTTCGCATATGATGTCTATGATGTCAACTATGGGTTCCACGTCGGGATATATGGGGATGTATCTCGGTAGTGTGGGATTTCCCCTGAACAATAACAATTGGTCAATTACCCTGCATTCCGGCGGTCTTTTTACTTCGAGTGCAGTTGCATCGAAAAGTTTTATCGGCGGTTTATCGCTTGGATACACTCCTAATACACAAAGTCGGTTTATGCTTGAGTATGGTTATACACCGCAGATGGCATCAGCAATACAGGGATTTGATTTTATGGGCTTTCCATCAACGGGATATTATCATGATCCCGGTGCTGTTATGATGAATAGTATGAACAGTATTCGTGGTATCTGGCAGCAGCATATCGGGGATAATACTGTATTGCACATGTCCGTTAACGTATATGGACTCCCGGCACAACAATCTGCCGCATTTGATTAAAACACTGCATTTTTTTTATAACCCTATCACGATAAAAATAATATCAATACCGTATGCGTGTTTTCTTGCCGTAAAGAATGGCTGCTCTGTCATTGTTTACTACTGCAGTTTGTGAACAATATCCATCAACATGCACTGCGTTTTTTTATAGAGTAATACGTTATTATTCTATTTGTCGATATTTGTTGTCGGGGGTGTCTTTGCTTTACGAAGCATCGGCGAGTCCATTGAAATTCCAATAATAAAAATATCGGATTTTCTTTTTCTGACAATAAGCTGTACTGTAATAGAATCACGATCACAGGTGCCGGCGCAGGATATTAAATAGTTATGTATACCACGGCGATACATTTCAATAACAACAAAATCAGAACAAAATCCCACAATATCAAAAGTTTGCTGACGTATAGCAATGAAGTTTTTTCCAGTCATAGCAGTGCGTATTGACGGGTCAAGTATTTTAATAAAACCCTCATAATCAGAAATTGTTATTGTATAAAACAATTCAGCAATAAGCGGCTGGATTTTTTTAGCAATAAGCGCCCGTTCTTTCGGGGCAACAGGACGATATGTGCAGCTGAGAGGGATTGCTGAGAGAAAAATAACGGTACACAATACCAATGAAACTGTTTTTTTCATATTGACCTCACCGGTGTACAATACTGCTGTCATTCCTTTCTGCTCGCGATGAATATGTTTTTATGGCAGAAGGCATTTATAATTTATTGCGATAGCGTATTGTGATATACTGCTGATATAAGCGTATAACTGTATCGGTAATGTTATTTACTGCATACTATTTAAAATAGTATGTATAGTATATTAATGATTAGTTTAATAAAACACGGTTGAGAGTCAACGGTAAATGTTCCTAAAAATAGTGAAGCAGGCAAATACACGATAAGTTTTAAAGAGTATCGTTGTATAGCCGAATAACTAAAAGTTTATATTAAGAAATAAGCTGTTATTTAAATTGTATTAATTAAACGGATTTCGCCCATACCCGTTATTATACAATAATTCTACTTCCCAATCATTTAAAGCACGATCCCATAATCCTACTTCATCAAGTTTTCCGGAGTAAAGGTGCGTTGCAGTGTCAAAAGCACCAAGGAAAAAGGACGCATTTATCGTTGAATCAAATAATCGCGGAAGGTTAGGGGCTGTCCCGGTTCCATTATAGGTTATTTTATTGTCAATAATCATGTGCAGTTTTGAGTCACTTGCTGTATTGGTTAGAATAATAACAACATGATGCCATGAACTATTATACAGTATAGTATTTGCGAAAATATCCTCAACGCGGTCTGAAGCTGATGGGGGTTGTGTGTATGTGCGCCCATGAATATTATTGGTGCCGCTTAAAAATATACGGCAATCATAATTAGGTGAGTTTTCACCTTCACCTTGATTATATGAAACCATACAATTGGTGAAACCGCTGTTGAGAGGAATAGATTGCCGGTTAAACCAAAAACTGATAGACATTTCATTGCTTATCGTTCTCATTCCGACGTTAATATAACCATTCCCGGCAAAATCAAGTGATTTGCCGATAACACCGGAAGAACTGAGAGAAACATTTTGTATACTTGACATAGTTTGATCAGTAGCCTTATCTTTCAAAGTTGCGGTAGTATTTGCTTCCGCATCAATATACGATTGACATTTCCATTGCATGACCTTTGAGGATGCCATATTCCAGTATTCATGAATTTCATTCGGGAACCGTACAACCGATGAAATTCTAACCATATCAATCATACCATGAAAGAAGTCAGTCATATTTGGACGGTTTCCGCCTATTGAGAGATAGGTTTTTGCGGTATCATTGATACGGGGGGTTGGTCGATGCAGATTTTCAATTTCTTCTCCGTTAATGTATATTTTTTCGCCGGAGGTATCACAGGTATATACAACATACATTAACTCAGAACCGATGCCGTTCATGGTTGCTGCTGAAGCTATACTATATCCGTCAGGTGAAATATTCCGATGCAGTGTTTCATCCATAGCGTATGATAAACTGAATGAGCGTTGATTAGTTGGTCCGTATAATACAGGTGCGCCCGCCCATGTATCAATCAGTATTCCCGATGTTGTCTGATCATATGGTTTAACCCACATTTCAATGGTTAATGCGTGATCATAGCCGCGTAATGCATTGCAGTACAGGAGTGCATCAGCCCCATTCAGTTCGACTCCCCGTCCAAAGGGAGAATCAACCAGCACCGCATTCTCATTAGTGAATTCATGGAGATTAAAAACATCACGGAAATTATTATCAAAATGCCATAACGCAATTGTACAGCTATCGGGAATAAAATATCCGTTTGTGGGATTCCATGATATGCCCGGACCAAAATGACGTTCACCGGGATTGCTGTCTGACGGATCTATTTGTTCCCGACTCTCATCACGCGGGCTTAATTCAGGGACTTTAGTGCATGAGAGAATAAGTACTGCAATAATAGCGCATATAATAATACCGGTAAATAATGGTGTATTTTTCATATACCTGTTTTCCTCCTCAAATCAATTAAAACCTATAATTAATATAAATGCTTGTGGTATCAGCAGTTGGTACAAGAACAATATGTTCACGTATGAATGTCCCGGCAGTTGCAGCAGGACCCGGAATGAGGAAAAGAACCGTTGAGACTGCACAAAAACCGACACTCATTGCATAATATGAGTTCCGCTTTTTTTGCGTGTCTTTCATTGTAGTATAATGCGATTCATAACTTTCCCAGTTTTGGGAACTCGGTTCTTTGTTGTATTTCTGATACAGATCTTCTGATTCGTTTTTATATGTTTTTAGTTCAGTATTTGCCATTATTCCCATAACCCCCATTCCGAGTGCTCCTGCATAACCAATATATGCGCATGTCCGTAATAATGGGCGAGCATTGTTGCGGAATTGGTGTAATGATGTATTCTTTCGTGTTTTTTGAGATGAGTCTGTTTTTATTTTGCGTGATGGTGTTTGTGTTGATTGTGAGCGGGCAGTATTGATTTTCTCAACAAGATTATTAACAAGATAACGTGTTGTCCCCGGTAATTCTGATTCACCATGAGCATCAGTCGATTCACTGGCAATCCCGGTCCCTTTTTCAACATCAACCATGCGAACGGATATGGTGAATGTCGTGCCGAATTTTGTTACTGATCCGAGTATCATGTATTGTGCACTTAGTAATTTTCCTATTTGTACCGCACATTCGGTATCGGAACAGCCTGATTGCTGAAACCCCTGTTCTTCAAGAATACGATTCATTTGACCACGTTCGACAATAATCAGATTTTCGCGGCCAATGAGTTCTCCGCGGATAAGGTCGCTGACACCACGTGAAGTATTCTCATCAACACCTTGCGGATTTAAATCCATTACGGCAACACGCATGATTTCAGCATGTGATATCGATATCGTTCCGAGTATGAATATAATTATTCCGATACGTATAATGCATGGCATTCGTTGATACATGTCAATCTCCCAATGTGATAGGAATTATTAATATACATAAAATGTATTTCATGGTTATATATAAATCAATAAATCATTATTGATGTACACCTAATGCTTGCTTTTATAAATCATAAGATATAATCTTTTTCTGAGAAAAGTAACTGATAATCATAAAAACAACGTAATTAATTATTATTTATGGCAGTCTCATAGTGCAGCAGAATAGTATATCTGATAGTAAATGGGGCGAAGAAATGTATTGTATATCAATTATATTATCGTTGGAACATATTAATACAACTACAAAACAAACTGTATAACAATGCAATAATAACAGGATTTTAAATAATAGATCGGGGGATATGTGCCATAAAATGTAAATAGTATAGAATTTATTAATCTTTTTTATGAAGAGTGTTGATATACATGATTCCGAATTTTCACCTGCTTCATATGAAATCGTATCGGATAGTTAAACTCGCCGTGAATTAAATATTCAGCAGTGATGTATGATTTATATAGTTTCAAATATTTGTTATTTTACGGTGTGCAGAATAGTATCATATCGGTATATTTTGATATTATTATTTCAGTAATATAGTTGAGTTTATAATTCTTGACTTCTTAATATCAAAATACTAGCATAAATTAATGAAGAGAAACGTACAATCACAACTTCCGTCATCAGATGCGCTTGCTGTTAATGAAGCAGCTGCCGCGAAAAGTTTTCATTTTAGTTTATTGATACTTTTTGGTGTCGCATTTGTTTTCTTTTTATTTTATAAGCTGTGGCATTTCAATAATTTGAAATATTGTTCTGATTTGTTTTTATATTATCAAGTATTAAATAACTCATTGCATGGACATTTTTTTTATGAAAACATATATGGTTTTCAGCTTGGGATACACGCATATTTACTATTACTTCTTTTTCTTCCGGTTGTTGCGTTATTTAAATCGGCAATTGCCCTTTTAGTGCTATGGACATTGGCGTATGTTTCGGCACTATTTCCAGTTTATGCAATAGTTGACACAACTATCACGTCGTTAGATATACGTCCGAAAGATAATACCAATACATTTCGGCTTCTTCCATTTCTTGTTGCATTATTATACTTGATTATCCCGAATCATATACGATTGTTCAATGATAGTGTGTACGGTTTTCATCCTGATATGCTGTTTTTGCCGGCAATTATATGGGCGTTTTATTTTATTATTATAAAAAATAATAAATTTGCATATTATATATGCTTAGCGGCAATTCTTTTGATTAAAGAAGAAATGGCTGTCTATATGATACTGTTTGCGTTTTTTCTTTTCCTTAAAAAAGAGATGAGAAAAACGGCTTTGATTACATTACTTATAAGTGGAGTATACTTTATTGGTGCAACACTATTAATAAAGCATTATTCGCACTATTCATATTCAATCGCACATAGCATGACGTATAATATGGCGCTGGTTTCAAAAAACGGGGAATACGGGGATAACGTTTTTAAGGTTGGTGTGTATTTGTTAATGCATCCATGGCTCATAATAAATATATCTATACTTAAAAAGATTTTAATCAATACGAAATCATTTTTATATATAAGTCTTTTATGTCCGGAAATTTTATTACTGCAATTGCCGAAGTTAGTATTAATGCAAAATTGTCCGTTTTTGACAGAATGCAGCTGGCATTTTACACAAATATATAGTTTTGCATTTTTGGCGTTTGTTGTTGGTTTGCATCGATTAGAAGTAATTGCAAGCAGTATTATTTCCGGAAAATATTGTTTGCTTTGCAATGCACGGAAGACCGCACATGAAAGTAATGATACGCATACGATACAAAAAAGCACAACGAAAAACAATAAAACTGTATTATATATCCTTACAGGGATAGTAATAGTATTATTAGTAACAGCCATTATCGGCAGTCCTATTGGTAGGTGTTGGCGGTTTTTAACATTACATACTGATCAGAAAGTTAAAGAAATATCAGTAGATGTGGAAAAGATTATTAATCAAATTGATAAAAAGAACACTTTATGTGTAAATATGTACTTATTAAAATATTTTGAAAATTATAGCACGGTTTCCTTTTCTCAAAATCCGACAATAGAGCCGATTCTACGGAATGATCCTGATTATTTTATTGTTTATAAGGATGAATTGGCGCTGCTTCAAACAAAAGTACTGGACGCGTTTCAATTAAAAGAAAAGTATAAATATACTATTGATTCAAACTATACGCATTTAGTGGTTGTAAAAAAAGAAAAAAGTAACAGATAATCATAAAAACAACGTAATTAATTATTATTCATGGCAGTCTCATAGTGCAGCAGAATAGTATATCTGATAGTAAATGGGGCGAAGAAATGTATTGTATGTCAATCTTATTATCGTTGGAACATATTAATACAACTACAAAACAA
>Ga0256845_1000507_pt1 | contig 36453 bp, 27 predicted proteins | sample RiftiametaG_FD_189101 | JGI IMG/M metagenome (GOLD analysis project Ga0256845, IMG submission 189101) | Tube worm associated microbial communities from hydrothermal vent at the East Pacific Rise, Pacific Ocean - Riftia | ecosystem: Host-associated > Annelida > Integument > Unclassified ...
CGCCACGATCTCCGCCGCGACCGCCACGATCTCCGCCGCGACCGCCGCGATCTCCTCCGCGACCTCCGCCGCGACCGCCGCGATCTCCTCCGCGACCGCCACGATCTCCTCCGCTCTGATCGCCACTGCGACTCGAGCGCCCGGGGTGCTCGCTCTGGTCTGCGCGCTGGTCTGCGCGCTGGTCTACGCCCTGTACGGGGCCTGCACCGTCGTTGTGCCCGTTTCCTGCTCCACTGGAGTCCTCGCGAGAACGTCCGCCTCGCTGACCCTTGCTCGGGGAGCGATCAGAGCCCTCGTCTGGACGGTCGCTGGAGGATTGCGAAGCCGCTTCGTTGGTCTTTGGCTCGTCTGCCACGAGCGGGAGTATCGTGCTGAGTTGGGCCCGCGTCTAGTCTCGCCCGCGTCTAGTCTCGCCCACTGCGGCGCCTCTCCGCTCGCACCGCCTGTACCGCCTTCTCTCGGCCAGCAGGCTCTGCATCACCTCGGGTCCGCGCGCACAGGTTCGTTCCCTTCTGGGCATCCTGGCGCTTGCGGTGCACACCTCGACTGCTACCCTGCTGGCTCAGCCCTCGGGCACAGACGCAAACCCGCGGAGATCTACCCTATGCTCGCAATCGTCGTCGGAGCCGCGATCGGTGGCCTCACCTACGCCACAGCCAAACGCCGCCGCGCCTCTACTGGCTCCTCAGTCGCCGCTGCGGCTGCAACCGGTACCGGCTCAGCGGTCGCGTTCGCGTTACTCGCTTCAGTGTGGCCGATCGCCCTCGGTGTTGGCATCGTTTACTTCGTCGCCCGCAACCTCGGCAAAGGGCCCAAGGCGCTCGGCCCCGGCTCTTCTTAGCCGGCTCCCCCAGACCGACAATCCCCAAACACGGACCGATGCCTGAGCCTCGGCCCGGTACACACCTGTGTCCAGCGCCCGCAGGCCACTCCCATGGTTCCGATGACCAGGCCCTGACCGGCTCTCGCGAACTCCCGGCTACAGGCTCATCGTGGTCTGCAGTTCACAGTCCACCTATCTGGCAGCCGCGACCCTTGGTTCACAGCTGATTAGGCCCCAAGCTCTCGACGCCAGCCCATGTCATCTACTCGGTTCGAAGTAGGGTCAATCGGTCACACAGGCCACACAACCCACCATAAACTATTACCAGTACAAGCCCACCTATCCAGCATTCATCCAACGACCAACACGGGCTCAACTACACAGACATAAGCCCACATCCCAACATTGCCCAACCACCAGCATTAGCTCCGCAGAGCTCTATCCACAGACCACCTGGGTCCAAAAAACCGCTTCAGCCCGCATCCGCCGGCTCTCTTTTTACGGCTTGGAGGACTTGCTGGTGGGACGGACGAGGGGGTTCCGCGACCGAGTCTAGGACGTGCATCGGCCCCTTTAGGGGTCGACGCGCGTTCCGACCTGTCTGAGGAGTGGGACCCCCTCGTTCGGCCCTGCGCGACGTCCTTCGCCAATCCCCCACGGATTTCGTACTGGTAAGCGGCTTCGTTGAACGTCTCAGTCTCCAAAGGCCGGAGCGAGCCGCCGACGTTCTTCAGCGACCGAGGCCGAGCACCAGGGTCGCGTAATAATAGACAACAGGCGCGACAAAAAGCAGCGCATCGATACGATCGAGCATACCTCCATGACCCGGCAACAAGTTACCGGAGTCCTTAACCCCATAGCCGCGCTTGAGCATCGACTCAAAGAGATCGCCAAACTGACCGACCGCGGATCCGCAGATCCCAAGGACCACCGCATGCCCGATCGGCAGCTCGGGGATCAGCCACAACGAGCCGAAGCCAGCGGTCGCAAGCACGCCACCGACAAGGCCACCAAATGCCCCCTCCATGGTCTTTTTGGGGCTGACCGCGGGGTAGAGCTTGTGCTTGCCGAGGAATCTGCCAAAGAAATACGCGACCGTGTCCGAGCCAAAGGCGATCGCCAGGGTGACAAAGAGCCAGCTTGCGCCGTTGTTAAAGTCACCCTTCATCGGCGACCACACCGAGACCAAAAGCGGCACGTAGAGCAGGCTGGCGTAGACCGCAGCCATGTGCTGGCTTGCCTTCGCGAGGGTCCGCTTGCGGGCGAGCAGGGCGACCCCTAGGGCGATCGCCGCGACCGTCAAGGTAGGCGGCAGGGCGACCTGCGGAGTGAAGATCATCGACAGTACGACCATCGCCGCACCGCTGAGCAAGACCGCCGCACGCAGGCCGACAAAACGTTCGTCGGCGCTCACGGGCAGCGACATGCGCAGCAGCTCATCGTGGGCAAACATTCCCGCGATCGTCGCGATCGCGAGGATGCTCCACGACGTCGGATCGACAAAAAGCGCGACCACTAGCACCGGCACTAGCACCAGAGCCGTCGCCGCTCGCTGAGCGAGGTTTCCCATCGCCATTTATTCGTCCTCCCCGCCCTCGCCCGCGGCAGCCTTGGCTTGCCGCGAGGTCAGACCAAAGCGCCGCTCACGACGGCTGTAATCCTCGATCGCCTCTAAAAGGTGTTCCCGCGCGAAATCTGGCCAGAGCGTCTCGGTAAAGAAAAACTCGGCGTAGGCGGCCTCCCAGAGGAAAAAATTTGAAATTCGATGCTCTCCGCTGGTCCGGATCAGGAGATCGAGCGGCGGCAAGAGCCGACTCGACTCGATATAAGAGGAGAAGAGGTCGGGGTCGATCGCATCGATGTCGACCTCACCGGCGAGCACCGCTCGGCAGACCTGACGCGCGGCATCGGTGATCATCTCGCGACCGCCGTAGCTGAGCGCCAGGCAGAGCACCATCGAGCTGTTGTCGGCGGAGGCTTCGATCAGCTCGAGCATCGGATCGCGCACCGACGAGGGCAGGCGCTCGGTCTCGCCGACGGTCACCAGACGGATATCGTTGTCCAGGATCTCGCCGCGCTCCTCGATCAAGTAGCGACGTAGCAACGCCATCAGGTGGTAAACCTCGTGCGGCGGCCGATCCCAATTTTGGCTTGAAAACGCGAAGAGCGTCAGCGCATCGATCCCGAGCTTGCGCGCGGCTCGGACCACGGTTCGCACGCTGTCGGCCCCGCGCTCGTGACCGTCCTCGCGGGGCAAGCCCTGCGCCCGCGCCCAGCGACCGTTGCCATCCATGATGATGCCGACGTGCCGAGGCAGGTTGCCGGCGATGGGATACGCGCTCGACATTCGGCGAGCGAGATACCACGCCGGATGGTCCCCAGGAAAGCGGCGGCTCGGGCGTGCTCCGGCAACGCGTTCGCGCTCCTATGCCCCCGGGTCAGAAACGAGATCCCGAAAACGAGCTGACAGGGCCGCCACGACCGCTCCACGGCATGCTTCGAAAAAGACCCGATCGATCGAGGTTGCCGCCCCCCTAGGGCTGCGTTAAAGTGCTTCGACCCTGGCAATCACAGGCCCGGGTGGCAGCCCCTATGAACGCCGAAAAGTTGGAGTCCTACATGCTCCGCATGGAGCTACCCAATGAGCCGCTTGGTGACGGCACTTGGGTCCTCACACCGCAGAGCCTGCGCCACAACCGCATACTCGTGAAGATCAGCGATCCGATCGTTCTCTTCACAACCCCGATCTTTCGGGTAACGGAGACCACAACCAACCGAGAACAGCTCTTTCGCCGGCTCTTAGAGCTCAACGAAGACCTCCTCCACTGTTCCTACGGCCTCGAGCGCAACCAAATCGTGCTCTCAGGCTCACAACCCCTAGAGAACCTCGACTACAACGAGTTCCAGGCGATCGTCGACGACATCTCGATGAGCCTGGATCGACACCTAGGTGAGCTCTCCGCCTGGCTGCCGAGCACCAACGCTGCGCACGCGCGCAAGGAGGACTAGCTCCGATGGGACTCTTTTCACGACTTGGCACCCTCATCCGCTCAAACATCAACGAGCTGATCAACAAGGCCGAAGACCCCGAGAAGATGCTCAATCAGGTCTTGGTCGACATGAAGCAGCAGCTCGTCGAGGCCAAGAAACAGGTCGCGATCGCGATTGCCGACGAAAAGCGGATCAAAAAGCAGCACCAGCAGGCCCTCCTCAAGGCCAAGGACTGGGAGAAAAAAGCGATGCTGGCGATCCGCGCTGGCGACGAAACCCTCGCCCGTGCCGCCCTCCAGCGCAAGGCCGAGCACGACGAGGTCGCGACTGCCCTGGGCGAGCAATGGGAGGCGCAAAAGGCCTCCGTCGACCAGCTCAAACAGGCGCTGCGCGGGCTCGACTCGAAGATCGACGAGGCCAAGCGCAAGCGCAACATCCTCGTCTCCAGGCAAAAGCGGGCCGAGGCCCAGCGCACGATCAACGAGACCCTCCAGGGCATCAACTCGACCTCCGCCTTTGACACCTTCGAACGCATGTCCGACCGGGTCACTCAGCTCGAGGCCGAAGCCGAAGCAACCGCCGAGATGGGCGGTGCCCTGATGGAGTCGAGCTTAGATGCCCAGTTCAGGGCGCTCGAGGCTGGCAGCGTCGACGACGAACTCGAGGCGCTCAAGCAAAAAATGGCGCTCCCGGCCCCCAAGGCCGCAAAACAAATCGCTGGCGACATCGGCGATGCACCGCCAACGCCGCCCGCCGACGCCGCTCCGCCAAACGAAGAAGACGTCAAAGCCGCGGCGATCGACGCCCAGCTCGAAGAGCTCAAAGCGAAGCTCTCGGCGGATTGATCACAGGCTGATCGCAGCACGCCCCGGGCGAAGAGCTGACAATAAAAAAGAGAGGACCCCCGGTGGGTCCTCTCTTTTTTGTCTTTTTATATTTTTACCTTCTTATTTTTTTGTCGTTCAAGCTCGTCTAAACGCGAGAACAACGCCGTCGTGCTCCAGCGATCCGCGAATCGGCCGGGCGTAAGCCCTCCCACGCGGAGCCCAAACTCCAAGAATTAGCCCTCGCCCTCGCTTGAGAAGAGCCCCGGACACTTCTGTGCGAGGGCCGAGCAGAGCGACTCGTCCTCCCCTTCCGGAGCCGGCTCCTCGCCGCTCATCTTGACGAGTTCGGCACAGGAGAAGCTCTTGATCAGCTCGAGCGTCGCGTCGATCCTCTCGTCGACACAAGCCTCGTACTCCTCAACCGTCGCCGTACAGGTGATGTCGCCCTCGAGTTCGCAGCTGGTGTTACCATCCTGGGTCGCCGTCGCCTCCTGCAAGCACTGATCGTAGGTGCTATTACAACTCTCCTCGGAGCCCCCGAAAGCCACGTCAAGGACCGCCACGGTAATACAGGCGAGACGCTTTACATCGTCCTCGCTGATCTTTTTCTCACTGTACTCAACGAGGCTCTCGCAACCCGATTTTTTCTCGTCGGCGGACAAATCATTGAGATTCTTATCCGCGTTGAGCCCGGTTGGTCCCTTGCACGCAACAGCGGGCAGGATCAACGCGGAGAGGAGTGAGAGCCGGAGGAGTGTTCGCATCCGCCGACGCTACCACGAACCTCAACAGCCCCCCAACGAGGTCCAATCTTGGCGACGGACTCACGCCCGCGACGGCCCAGCTCCCTCGCTAGAAGAATCCCGGGCAGGCACGCGAGAGCGCGGCGCAATGCGGAAGGGACCTGGGCAGGGCGAAACGCTCGAATTCCCCCGAGTAGATCGCCGCACAGGAGAAACTGTCGATGAAGTCGATGCTGTCGCTAACACGCTCGAGCAAGCAGGCCTCCAGTTCGGCGACCGTCGCCGTGCAGGTCGTCTCTTCTGCGAGATCGCAGACCCGATAGTCTTGCTGGATACTCGCCGACTGCACACAGCTCGCAAAGGTGGCCGTGCAGAGCGGCTCGCTTCTCGCGTAGATGCCGGCGTAGACGCAGCTGTCGCGAACGATACGCGCCTCGCCAAGGCTCGCGTCGCGGTGCTCGCGGATGTTGTCGCAGGCCGTCGCGCGTTCGTCTGGACTGAGCTCCGCCAGCACCTTGTCGGTCGCGAGACCGGTGGGACCCGTGACCCGGATCACCTCTGCGGCGCCCTCCAAGACCAGTAGAGGCTCGCACTGCTCCTCCGACGTGGGCGCACAGGCGAGCACCGCGATCGTCATGAGAGAGAACGTCCAGGGTCCAAGCAAAGCTCGCATGCCCCAACGCTACCACGTGTGCACCGCTCGTTGTCACCGCCCGAGCGGCCCTCTGGACTGCTAAAGTCGACGCAATGCTCGGGACAAGCCGCCGACACTTCCCGACCGTCGCCGGCCGCCGCGAGGTCTGCGACGGCCATGAACTCGTCCGCCTGGGGGTCCAAATACCGGGCGACATGCTCTATTTTCAGGGTCATTTTCCCGGCTATCCGATCCTGCCCGGTGTCGCCCAGCTGGTGCCGCTGGTGCTCGCCGAGGTGCGCTCGATCTGGGCCGAGCTCGGGCGACCCACACGACTCAGCCGGCTGAAATTTCGCCAGCCAGTCTTCCCCGGGGCCGAGTTAGAGCTGCAGCTCGACCGCCTGAACGCCCGAGTCCGATTCCGCCTAGTCCGCGGGCAGGAGAGCCGAGCCTGCTCCGAGGGCACGATCGACTACCAACTCAACCCCACGTGAGCCGGCTAACGCCACAACGCCTAGACGCTCTGCGGGCACCGCCGGACCCTTAGTAGGTGCGAGATCTGAACGTCGATGTAGCGATCATTGGTGGCGGCCTCGCGGGCAACTTGCTCGCCCGCCACCTGCGAAGGGCGCTGCCGTCCCTCTCTGTCGCGGTCTTTGATCGATCTCGGCAGAGTTCTTTTAAGGTGGGTGAGTCGACCGTCGAAATCGCCAGCCACTATCTCAGCCGCCGCCTCGGCCTCTCCACCTACCTCTACGAGAATCACCTGCCAAAGAACGGCCTGCGCTTCTTCTTTGACACCCCCGAGCGCGACGCCAGTCTCACCGAGATGAGCGAGCTTGGCTCGCATAGCTACCCGCCGCTGCCCGCGTTCCAGGTCGACCGGGCCCGCCTCGAATCTGACCTTTGGGACATGAACCGTGCGGACGGTGTCGAGCTTTACCTCGGGGTCAAGGTCACGGACATCGAGATCGACGACCGTGCCCCGGGCAAGGGACCGCGAGCGCATACCTTCCGCGCCGAGCCGGTGCCGCCCCGCGACGACACAGAGGACTGCCACAGCGAGGAGCTACAGGTGCGCTGTCGCTGGCTCATCGACGCGAGCGGCCGCGCCCGCGTCCTGCCCCGCCGCCTGGGCCTGATGACGCCGATCGACCACGGAGTAGCCGCCGCCTGGGGTCGCTTTCGCGGCGTCGCCGACATGGACGACATCCACAACCCCGCCTGGAACGCCCGCGTCCGCTACACCCATCGCACGCTCTCGACCAATCACTTTTGCTACCCCGGCTACTGGATCTGGTTTATCCCGATCGGCCGCGGCCTGACCTCCGTCGGCGTGGTCGCCGAACACAACGCCTTTAAAGATTCGATGCGCAAGCCCGAGGGCTTCCAGAGCTTCCTCCGCGAGCATCGGGCAGTGAGCGAGTTGCTCGCCGGTGCCGAGGGCCTGGACACCATGTCCCTAGGCCAGCTCTCCTACGGCACCAAGCGCTATTTCAGCTCCCAGGGATGGTACCTGACCGGAGAGACAGCATCGTTTCCCGACCCATTTTATTCTCCGGGCTCTGACATCATCGCCCTCGAGAACGACTATATCGTCGACCTACTCCGCCGCGAAGTCGCCGGCGAAAGCCGCGAAGATCTCGACGCTCGCTGCGAGACCTACGACCAGTACATGCGCTACCGACTCAAGTCGACGATGCTCATCTACAAGCATCTCTACCCGATGCTCGGCTCCTACGAACTGGTCTGCCTCAAGTGGTCCTTTGATATCGCCTCGTACTACAACATCTGGGGCTACTACTACATCAACGACCTCCATCTCGACCTCCGTACCCTGCGCACCGAACTCCGGCGACAGATCCCCATCCTCGAGGGCCAAGAGAAGTTCGCCGCGCTCTTCCAAAAGCTCAGCGTCGAGCTCCAAGCCCAGGGCAATTACTACCGCTCGAATCTCGGTCAGTTCACGTACGGGATCGAGCATATCGACTGGCTCGATGAGATCTTTGCCCCGCGAAAACGGCGGCGGATCATGGAGATCAACGTCTCTCTCTTCAATTTAATCCGCGATCGAGCGCACCGCCTCCTCTACGGAGAAGACACCGTGGTGCCGCCCTTGGGCCTCGGAGCCTTCTCCGACGAGCCGCTGATCTAAGCCCAGCTTGCCCCCGCCACCCCTGCCTAGCTACCATGGGCGCCCGATTCGAGGCCTGACGCGATGACCCGCGACGAAATCTACAAACATCTGGTCGAAATCATGACCGGCACCTTCGAGCTCGACGCCGAGGACATCCGTCCCGAGGCCAACCTCTTCGAGGAACTCGACCTCGACAGCATCGACATGGTCGACATGTTCGTCGAGATCCACGGCATCACCGGCAGACGGATCGACGCCGAAGCAGCCAAGGCGATCCGCACGGTCGGCGACGTTGTCGACCTGGTCGAGCGCGAGCTCGCTGCAGGTGGCGGCGAGGCGGGCGAGAGCACGGGCGGCACCGCAAAAAGCGACAGCGGCGAGGCCTCCTAGCCATGCAGCCACAGCGTGTCGTGATCACCGGCCTGGGCCTCACATCGCCCATCGGTGACAGCCTCGACGCCATCAGCGATGCCCTGCAAACGGGCCGTCACGGCATCCGTTCGATGCCCGAGTGGGATCGCATCGGCGATCTTCGCACCAAGCTCGCGGGCGTCTCCCAGGTCGTCCTTAAGGGACGCTACCCGCGAAAAAAGATCCGCTCGATGGGCCGAGTTTCGCTGCTCGCAACCTTCGCCAGCGAGATGGCGATCGCCGACGCAGGCCTGGATCCAGACCTCGTGGCCTCGGGCCGAGTCGGCCTCGCCTACGGTTCGACGACCGGCTCCTCCGACGCGATGGAGGAGTTTTGCGGCACCCTCTTCACCAAGTATTCGCTGCGCGGGCTCAAGGCGAATTCCTACCTAAAGATGATGAGCCACACCTGCGCGGCCAACCTCGCGCTCTTTTTTGGCATCAAGGGGCGCATCATCCCGACCTGCTCAGCCTGCACCAGCGGCGCCCAAGCCATCGGTTACGCCTACGAGTCGATCAAATACGGGCTCCAAGAGATCATGGTCGCCGGCGGAGCCGAGGAGATCCACTTCGCCAGCGCCGCGACCTTTGACCTGATGTTCGCGACCTCGGCCGGCTACAACGACCGCCCCGACGCGAGCCCGCGGCCCTTTGACAGCGCCCGCGACGGCCTGGTGATCGGCGAAGGAGCGGGCACTTTGGTGCTCGAGAGCTACGAGCGAGCCCGTGCCCGCGGCGCCCAGATCTACGCCGAGATCATCGGCTTCGGCACCAACTGCGACGGCCTGCACGTCACTGCGCCCTCCCAGGCGGGCATGGCCGGAGCCATGCATCTCTCACTCCGCGACGCCGCCATCGGTGCTGAGACCATCGACTACGTCAACGCCCACGGCACCGCCACCGAGATCGGCGACATCGCCGAGAGCCACGCCACCCAGAGCGTCTTCCAGCGACGGGTACCGATCTCCTCGACCAAAAGCTTTACCGGTCATACCCTCGGGGCCTGCGGCGCGATCGAGGCGATCTTCTCGCTGGCGATGATGCGCGATCAATTCCTCGCACCGACGCGAAATCTCGAGACCGTCGATCCCCGCTGCGCCGACCTCGACTATGTACTCGAGCGTCGAAGCGCCGATCCAAAGGTGATCATGAGCAACAACTTCGCCTTCGGCGGGGTCAATACCTCGATGATCCTGCAAAAACTCACCTGAGATCGCCTTCGGCGGCCTCTGAGTACCGAGTTTGTGGCCGCCAGAGTTGCGGGGGCGAAGACCGCCCCCGTAAACCACGCAGACTGCGAATGTCCCGAGTTCGAATGCTCACCGAACTCGACGAGCAGCCGAGTTCGCGCCAAATATAGGCATCGAGGGATCGAGCACTACGAGCACTACGAGCACTACGAGCACTACGAGTACTACGAGCACTGAAACCACTCGCTCGATGACGGCTGAACAGCGACGATGACCGCCTTGTTCAACCCCAACAAAGGCCTCAACTAGTAATAGTCGCCGCCGCCGCCTCCGCCTCCGCCACGGTTTTTGCGGCTGCCTCGACCTCGGCCTCGGCCTCGGTCACGACCGCCTCCACCGTCATCAGAGCCGCGACCGCCCCGATCATCACGGCCACCATAGCCGCCGCCTCCGCCTCCGCCGCCGCCTCCATAGCCTCCGCCGCCGCCTCCATAGCCTCCGCCGCCTCCGCCATAGCCTCCGCTGCGACGCGGACCCCGCGAACGCTCAACTGCCGTATCGCAACGGATACTGCGACCGTCGAGTTCAAACCCGTTCATCGATTCCAATGCCGCCTTGCCGTCCACTTCATTCACGAAGGTAACGAACCCAAACCCTCGACTGCGGCCGCTCTCGCGGTCCAGGACTACGACCGCTTCGGTGACCTCTCCAAAGCGCGCAAATGCAGCGTAGAGCGACTCCTTTGTTGTCGCCCACGCCAGTCCACCAACGAATAACTTCACTTTTTCCTCGCTCAACTGTGCCTACCTCGACCCCCAATACGGGCGATCGAACCCCGTACGGTGGCCGAGGTGATGTCTCGGTCATAACGACCTGTGCGGCCCTCCAACTCCGGGAGCGTGACGATCATGTCGCGCCTTCGGCTGCCCTTCGACCCGGAAGCCAGTATCCCCAGAAAGACCTCACCATTACCTCCGTAAAACTACCAAGATCTCGGGTGACCTGTCGACCTCCTCCTATCGCCACAGCTTGAATACGTCGTCGGCGAGGAGTCCTCTACTAGCACGCGCAGGGGCGCGCAGGAGTCGTTATTGAGCATAGTTCTGCATCTCCGCTCAGAGCATGAAAGCTCCCCCGCATACACCGTTTTCCTACCCGGAACAACGCTCCATGAGCGACCGCCGGCTCCGCTGACCAGTGCGATCACGATCCAACCAACCTGTCCCTACAGTCATGTTTAAATGCGACAAATAAGGACCCACTCACCGCGGTCTCGGTGGTATAAGCATGCCGGTAATAGGAGGAAGAATATGGAAGGAATGATCGGTGAAATCCGGCTCTTCGCAGGCAATTTTGCGCCCCGCTCGTGGGCTCTCTGCGACGGCCAAGTCCTGGCGATATCTTCGCACACAGCGCTCTTCTCGATCCTCGGGACGACCTACGGCGGCGACGGACGCAATAGCTTCGCCCTGCCCGATCTCCGAGGACGGGCTCCGGTACACGCCGGTACCGGCCCTGGTCTCTCGCGGTACAATCTCGGCGAGCGCACTGGCTCCGAGCACACCCAGCTCACCGTCAATCAGCTGCCGAACCATAGCCACACCCTGGCTGTGAGCGGAGAGGAGCCGACGACCAAACAAGCGAGCGATGGCTTGCCGGCTGCGGGCGAGTTCTACAACCCGCAGGGCGACCAAAGCGCGCCCAGTGGAGCCGTTCGCAGTACTGGCGGCAGCCAGGCCGTATCCCTGGTACAGCCCGTATTGGCCCTCAACTACATCATCTGCCTCCAGGGAGTCTACCCCTCTCGAAGCTGAGGCAGAGCCGCTAATTTCGTATCGCCGGTTCCGGCGAGGGGCGCTTTGGCTGCCACTCGCCGGAACCGCAATAATATGTCCCTTGGGTCATCTTCGACCCGCGAGTGTTTCGCAACCGCACCATCGGTCGCTAGCGCCGCCCCAACTAGAGCGTCACTGTCACATCGACCGCGACCGCAACTCGGAGCGTCAGCGCGGGGTTCTCGTAGAGAGCAAAACCCCCGTCCTCGCCCAGGTCGACAAAACCAGCGCTACTCAGATCGACTTCGGCAATGTCCCCATCCTTGCCGAGAATCGTCAGCTCGCGCCCGGTCCCGATCATCCTGCGCATGTCCCTAAATTGCAGGATCAGCGTATTGCCTCCGCCCATCAGATCGATGACCTCAATGCCGCGGATCGAGCTATCTGCGATCGCGGTTAAATCGAGAACGACGCCGCTCCCGGACAGCCCCAACGTGTCCTTGCCGGTGCCGCCGTCGATGCGAGAAAAACCATCATCGCCGATCTCGATGCGATCGTTGCCAGCACCGCCGTAGAGCACGTCTGCACCGCCTTCGCCGCGGAGCGTATCGGACCCCTCCCCGGCAACCATCACCTCAGCCTCGGCGCTGCCGATGAGTTCCTGCGAGCCCAGAGAACCCAGCCTGTCGACGATGTTGGAGTAATCGCCGCCGAAGAACACGTAACTGCGACCGGAGTTCTCACCTTTGATGTCCGAACCAAAGGCACCGACCAGAAGATCCGCAAAGCCGTCGCCGTTGACGTCGCCGGCACCTGCGACCGAGATGCCCGCCTGATCTCCGAATTTTTCGCCGGCGAAGGCAAAGCCGCCCTCACCCTTTCGAATCGCATCGAGGCTCACCTCGTCGGTGTCTTTTTTGCCGAAGACGAGATACGCGCGACCGCTGACCATGCCCTTGGGGTCGGCCCCGTAGGCGCCGATGATCACATCATCAAGGCCATCACCGTCGACATCACCCGCACCGTCGATCGAGGCTCCGGCGTAGTCCCGAAAGGTCTCGCCATCGATGATAAAACCGCCGTCGCCACTGACTAGCTCCGAGAGGGAACGCGACTGCAATGAGTCGCCGCCGTGCACGACGTAGACCCGCCCCGAGGCCATGCCATTCGGATCTGCGAGCGGCGCTCCGACAGCGAAGTCGGCGAATCCATCGCCATTGATGTCGCCGAGCATCGCCAGCGCATCGCCAGCATGGTCGCCCTCAAACTCGCCGTCGAGGGCAAAACCACCGATGCCCGCGGCGATCTCAGAGAGCAGGATCTTTTTGTCCGACTCTGTCCCGTAGACCACATACACGCGACCCGAGGCCTCGCCATTGGGATCGGCCCCGTAAGCGCCGATGATCACGTCGTCGAGGCCATCGCCGTTGATATCACCGCCACCTGCGAGCGCATGCCCCGAGAAGTCGAGCTCGGCCTCGCCATCGATCGAGAGGCCCTTGCCATCGTATTTTGCGAGGGCGATGCTCTCGCTCAAAGCGCCGTAGATGACGTACGAACGGCCCGAAAAGGTGCCCTGGGCGTTGACCCCGTAGGCGCCGATCAGCAGGTCCTTAAAGCCGTCGCCGTTGACATCACCGGCACTCGAGACCGCGTGCCCGGCGAACTGGATCTTGTCCTCGGCGTCGATCACCACGCCTCCGACCCCCTGGGCGACGTCCGCCAGAGCAATCGGCGCACCCGCCAATTTTCCGGAAACCAGGTAGACACGCCCCGCGAGCACTCCCTGGCCTTCGGACTGATCAGCGCCGACCATCACGTCGGCAAAACCGTCACCGTCGACATCACCGACACCGGCGACACAGACCCCCGCCTGGTCGTCAGCATCTTCGCCGCGGATAGCCAGGCCCTCGAGCTGCTCACCGGCGCCGATCACCGAGAGATCGACAGGATCGGTCTTCGCCTTGCCGAAGACTACGTACGCCGAACCGCTTGACACCCCCAGCGCATCCGAGAAACGGGCGCCGATCACGATGTCCTCATAGCCGTCGCCGTCGACCGAACCCAGACCGTCGACCCAGTTGCCCGAATAATCCCCGGCGACTTCGCCGTTGATCGCAAAACCCCCCAAACCCGCGGCGACATCCTCGAGATCAACCGAGCTCGGGTTGACCATGATGCGCGCGGTCGCGGTGGCAAAGCCGTCCTTGCCATCCCAGATCGTGTACTTGAAGGAGTCCTCGCCCCATACCTCGGGCGGCGGCTGGTAGATAAACCCGCCGAGTTCCTCGACGTCGACCTTGCCCCCGCGGGCGCTAACCCCATCGGCAGCGACCACCGTTAACCAGTCGCCATCGCCGTCGGCGTCGTTCTCGAGCAGACCCTCGAGTGCACCCACCGTGAATACCTGCTTCTGGATCGCGATGAAGGCGTCGTCGTGGGCGATCGGCTGGCCGTTGCTGCCCGTCGAAGTCTCGGGGCTCGTACTGCTGCCCGAAGTGCTCCCGTGGCCCGTCGAAGTCATGACTACCGTCGTCGATCCGCCGGTCGAAGCGGTCGTCAGATCCTCGGTCGTCGAACTCGAACTCGAACTTTCACCGCCACTCGTCGAACTCGACGCCGTCGCCGTCACAGCCACCGTATCGTCGCCACAGGCGATCAGGAGCCCCGAGACCGTGAGGGCAGTAAGAACCCGAGAGAGCCGAACGCGACGCATTCGCGAAGGGTAGCCGAGGTAGTCCTGGCCTGTCGCTAGCACAACTGGGCGCTGACTCCGCCTAGACGCGCGGAGCGAGCTTTCCCGGCCGCTCTCCGGTTTTTCTTGCACCTTCATTGGAGGCACAAAAGCGCGCAGGAAAACACCCCGCCCCCTGAAATAGCCATTCGTTCGCCCCCGCGGGCCCCCGAGCGCTACCTTGAGCGCAGATGTGCTGGCCATTTCCATCCACGTTTGCCCTCGGACCTCTCCCACGATCGGCGATCGCCCTCGCCTGCGCCTTCGCCCTGCCCGCGTGCACCGGTGACAACTCCGGCGAGTCGGCCGGCGAGAGCGATAGTCTGACCAACGTCACCTCAGCCTCGCAGGGCGGGTCCACCACCGGCAGTACCGGCACATCGACGACCTCGGCGAGCAACAGCGGCCAGAGCCAAAGCGGCAGCGAAACCACCGAGGATCCGAGCACAAGCACGACCGACAATTCGACGGGCCCGATCACCTCGTCGACCTCGCCGACCTCGTCGACCTCGTCGACCTCGTCGACCTCGTCGTCAGGATCGGATAGCGATTCCAGTACCGGCAACGACATGGTCAAACCCTGTCAGGTCGAAGAAACTGAGATCCAGCCGATCCCCTCCGACATCCTCTTTGTGCTCGACAAGTCAGGGTCGATGTCGATGGAGTTCTGGGACCACGACAACAACATCCAGACCCCCAACATCACCCGCTGGAAGAGCCTCCACAGCGTCGTCAAGACGGTCGTCAATGCCTTTGACGATAGGATCAACTTCGGCGCCAAGCTCTACCCCAAGATCGACGCCGGCTCCTACATCGACCAGGGTGCCTGCGAGATCACCCCGGGCATCGAGGTCCCGGTCGCGGCCAACAACGCGATGGCTATCCTCAGCGGCATCCCCGGGCCCGAGATCGACGTGCTCGGCGGTACCCCGTCATTCCAGGCCCTGAGCGAGAGCTACACCTACCTCAAGGGCCTGATGACCGGCCTCGACTCCGCCGTCATCTTTATCACCGACGGCGAAATCTCCTGCGACAACCCTCCCGCAGCCGCGATCGCGGCGATCAGCGACGCCTGGGACCTCGGCAAAATCCCGACCTACGTGGTCGGCATCGACGTCGACGCACAGACCGCCTCGCAGCTCAATTCCTTCGCCCTCGCCGGCGGCAAAGAGCTCAACAACGGCGAGTACAAATTCTACCAAGCCACCGACCAGGACGAGCTCCAGACGGCGATGCAGTCGATCCTCGACGACACCATCAGCTGCGCCCTACCGGTCGATCCAGAGCCTGCGTTCCCCGAACTCTACGAGGTTTGGGTCGACGGTATGGAGGTCCTCGAGGTCGAAGATTGCGACCAAGGAAGCGGCTGGCACTGGACCCAAAAACACACCGAGATCGAACTCTGCGGCGACGCCTGTGTCGACCTCAAACACGGTGAGGGCATCGAGGCCAGGTACTACTGCCTCGCCGGCTGAGTCCTCGCCCGCGGGCGCAATGCAAGCACCCGCACGTGCCCCTGATCGCCCAGGCCCGAGACCCGAAGACCGCGGGCATCACCGATGTCCGCGACCTGGTCCTCGGGGCCGAGCACGCCGTCGCCGCCCTCGGCCGCGCCGCGGTCCTCAACAAAGACAACGACGTGATCCCAGGGCCGCGGCAGCGAGCTCGCGCCGATGTAGTCGATCGCCAAAATATCCCCGGGTAGCGGCGCGTAGGGAGGTGCATCGATGCCTGGCGAAGCCGGGATTTCGAGGGGCCCCGCGACCCGCGGCAATGCGCGCACGAGGCCCGCAACACTGGTATAGGCGATGTCGTCACCGCTAAGCCGGAGGGCCGCGACGATCACATCTGCACAGTCCGCACCGATGTAACGCTCGGCCTGCGAACGGCTGCCAACGCCGGCCGAGCCAAATATATAGGGCACATTAAAAAATGTCGTGAGCCAGCCAAAGAGACCGTCGTCCGCGCGAAAGGTGTAACGAAAAACCGCATCCGTGATCTGCCCGCGACGGCGAGTACTGGCATTTGGGCTCCGCCGCGGGGGGCCATTGACCGGCGTGATCGTTGCGCTGAGTCGCATCACCCCGAGCCCTGCCAGGGCTCCCTGGGCTTCGGCGAGCTGCTCATCGCTCGGCCGCGCATCCGCCAATGACCAACTCCAGAGATCGTCGGCATCGCCGAGCTTTGCTTCGCGGTATTCGAGCCGATCGTAGCCCAGCCAAGCGCCGTGCCGCGGACCGAAGATCCGCGCGTTTGCATAGATCGAGAGCCCAACGTTGGGCGCCGGAGTCTCGAGATGCTCCATCGTCGGCTCGACCTGGCTCCAACGGATCTGAACCTTTGCACATGCAGACTCGGACCACGAAATGTGGCCCGGCGCCCCATCCTCCGAAAAGATGACCCGACGTCCATCCAGGCGCCCCGGGACCCGGAGAAAGACGTCGACCGTCTCCCCCGAGAGGGCATTCACCGCGCTCGACAGCCGCCCCTTGCCGTTGCGAGTCCGGCCCACAAGCTTCGGCTCGCCGCGGAGTTCGCAGACCGGTGCCGGCTCGCTAAGCGGCCCCAGAGCGGGCGGCGCAGCCTCGACCCAAGAAGGGCCAATGCACAGCAGCGCGACAAATGGCGAGGCGATCGCGACCGATCCGGCTCCAAGAATGCGCACCGCCAAAGTATAGACTTTGGCCCGCTAGAGTGGCGTTACACCGGCGTAAGCGATGCCTGTCAAATGAGCGAGATCACGCTTATAGGTGGCGAGATCATGGTGATTAAAGCCGCGAAGGTGATCATGACCACAGGCCCGCGCCAGCAGCTTCATTAGCTCGACGCTCGCCCCGAGATAGTTCGCCAAACGCTCAGCCGAAGCCTCGACGATCAAACGCTCGCGCAGCTTCACCTTTTGGGTGGCGATGCCGACCGGGCAGTTGTTGGTGTGGCACGCCCGCATGCCGAGGCAGCCGATCGCCTGGATCGCAGAGTTGGCGATCGCCACCGCATCTGCCCCAAGGGCCAGGGCCTTGACGAAGTCCGACTCGGTCCGCAGACCACCGGTGATCACCAGGGTGATCTCGCCGCGGCGGCGCGCATCGAGATGGCGACGAGCGCGAGCCAGGGCAACCATCGTCGGCACCGAGATATTGTCGCGGAAGACCGTCGGCGCCGCCCCTGTCGCGCCGCCCCGACCGTCGAGGATGATGTAGTCCGCACTCGCATCGAGAGCGAAGTCGATGTCGTCCTCGATATGCTGCGCCGAAATTTTAAAACCCACCGGGATGCCGCCGCTGACCTCACGGACCTCATCGGCGAGCCGCCGGAAATCCGCGGGGCTGCGCAGGTTTGGAAATGTCGGAGGGGAGATCGCCGCCTTGCCGGGGTCCAAACCGCGGACCTGGGCGATCTTGCCGACGACCTTCTCGCCCGGTAGATGGCCACCAGTACCCGTTTTTGCCCCCTGACCGCCCTTGAAGTGGAAGGCCTGGCAACGAGCGACGAGATCAAGACTCCAGCCAAAACGGCCCGACGCGAGTTCGTAAAAATACCGGCTGTTCGCAGCTTGCTCTTCGGGCAGCATACCTCCCTCGCCCGAACAGATGCCGGTACCCACACGCTCGGCCCCGAGGGCGAGAGCGGTCTTCGCCTCTTCGCTGAGGGCACCAAAGCTCATGTCGCTGACGAAGATCGGGATCTCGAGACGCAGAGGCCGCGCCGCCCGAGGGCCGATGATCACCTCGCTGCCGACGGCAACATCGTCCAGAAGTGGTCGCCTCGCCAACTGAGCCGTCATGACCTGGACGTCCTGCCAGCGCGGCAACTCGGTCAGCGGCACCCCCATCGCACTCATCACGCCGTGGTGCCCGAGCTTGCTGAGACCGTCGCGAGCGAGACGCTGCACGTAGGCGTTGTGAGGCTCTACGGGGGTCCCGTGGCCGTCGGCGTAGAGCCCTAAGTAGGCGCTGCGATCGTAGGCCTGCGGGTGTTGTCGCTGCCAATTTTCGATCTCTACGGCGTCGACATAGACAGCGTCATCGTCGAGGTCGATCTGGGCGCTGAAGCGGTGCAGCGACTCTTTGTTGTCGTAGGCACTGACGCCCGTCGCGAGCCGGTAATCCCAGCCGTGGAGCCCGCAGATGAGATCGTCGCCCACCACCGAACCGTCGGCCATGAGCGCGCCGCGATGCAGGCAGCGGCCGTAGAGCACGGAGACCTGATCGTCAAAACGCACCACCACAAGATCGACCTCTGCGACCAAGGCATACGCGGGCTTACGGTCGACGAGTTCGCTGAAGGTGGCGACCTTATGGCGCCGATCGGTGCGTATCTGAACAAGTGTCATCATTGCCAGACTATCAGCTCTCAGCTGGCATGAGCGCCCCCAAGTCGCGTGTTGTCGCGTGTTATCGTGGCGACGATGGCGGTCACGAGCATGAAATGCCCCGGCTGTGGAGCGGGCCTCACCCCCCCCAAGGGCGTCCGTTCGTTCACCTGCGAATACTGCAGCACCCACGTCCGTGTCAGTGAACCCGCGCCCAAAAATCCGCCCATTCGCCTCCACCAAACCACCACGACAACCCGCTCCAACATCTCTGGTATCACCGCCGGTCGGATCGTGCTCTTTGTAGTTCTCTTCGTCGGGCTGATCTTCGCGGGTGTCGGCTACACCGTCTATTCGACGCTGTCTGGCATCCCCTCGATGACAGGAGGCATACCTGGGCTGCCTGGCTTCGGCGCCCAGGCGACGATCCCCGGCCTTGGCGGCAGTGGCTTCGCCCTTTGGAGTCACTCGGGCACGCCGCTGCGACTCCAGGTCGCTGGCGAGCCGGCCTTCCTCGGCCGCATCCGGGTGATGCCGGACGACGAGCTCTACTTCGTCGCCGTCAACGCCCAGGGCAAGAACCTCTACCGCGCGGGTCCCTTCGGCACCTACATGGATGCCTACCGCTTCACCTACGCAGCCGTCGCTGGCGACAAGCTGATAATTTCCGACGCCGGGGCGAAGCTCCACCTGCTCGACGCCAGCACCGGAAAAGAGCTGAAAGTGTTGGAGCTGAGCGACCGGATCAAGACGATCTGTGGCCTCGCCGACGGCTCACAATTTTGGGCCCAGCAGGTCGACGAGCGCACCTACACCATCGACCCGCAAAGCGGCGAGTTCACGCAGGGCCCCCGCCCCGACGATTGCCTGGACTCCACCGAGCCCTGGCAGTTGATCCCCAGCCCTCAACAACGCAAGAAGTTGAGACGCCTCGAAAAGAAGATCAAAGGTTTTGAGCCCGAGCGTTACATCGAGGTGGACGATCACACAATCGTCGCTGGTGAGCGCGACCCCGGTACCGCAATACCGCAGGTGGTCGCCGTCGATGCCAAGGGCTCGGTTCTCTGGCGAGTCGACGTGCCCTCGATCGATCCCTTGCGCGCCAAAGAAGGTGCCACCTCCCACGACTCCGTCGGCGGCGGTCGCTACGTCACGGTCTACGGCGAAGGCCACGATACCTGGCACCTCACCGCCTTCGACACCAAGACCGGCGACCGCCTCTGGGAGAACACCCTGCGCCCGATCTTTGCGGTCGACAGCATCGACGGGGTGCTCGCGACCGGCGACTTTATCCTGGTCACCCGGACCTCCTCGATCGAAGTGCACGACCCCAAGACCGGCGCTCTTCGAGGCACCATCGGCCGCGAGACCTACGACAAGTAGCGCGACCCGCCAGCCGACGACCTTGCGGCCGCGTGCACTCCTCCGCTACTCATTGGCGTGATGCCAAGGTCGACGCTCGCGCCCAGATTTCTGCTTTTACCTCTGCTCCTGCTCGCAAGCGCCGAACTCACTGGCTGCGGTGTGCTCGATGCCTGGGCCTGCGGTTACGGCGGACCCGGCTGCGGCGAGCCCGGCCTCCTGGGACTCTGCGAACCGATGCTGCCGCTCGGCCAAGACCTCGAGGTCACCGCCATCTATTACGACGATACCGGCTCCCACCCAGCGCAGCTGCTGAGTTCCTCCGTCGACAATGCCGAGCTCATGGAGCTGCTCGAAGGGGAGGACACAGGCACTCTCATCCTCAGCCCGCTAGCGCCCGGCGAGGTCACACTGAGCCTCGAGATCGAGGGCTGGGAGCAAGCGCGTACGTGGACGCTGACGATCGACGAAGATCTCGAGATGCCCGTCGACGACCCCACGACACCCGAGGACGAATCCTGCCAAAACGCCAGGATTTCGCCGAATTCGCAGGAGTCGTGATGTCCTGATTCGATGGTTCCGACGCAACTCCCTGCCTTCAAGCACACTCTGCCGCCAACTCGATCTTCGAAGTCTCTCCCCGAAGGCTTCACCCTTCGAGGCTCGGGCGACCGACCTCTCGCGCGCTCCCACCTCTGTCCCATGCACTCGGCTCGTTCAGCTTCACAGCTTGGGCCGCTCAAGCACGACCGATCGCTGTGATATCGTCCGACCGATGACGTCGGACGACCTAGCCTTCCTCCGCAAGTTCTTCCTTGAACTCAAGGACACCGCCCTAGAGCCCGGTGATCACCGCTACGTCGATGTGTTCCGGGGGGTCGACGACCCGATCGCGCTCCTGACCCGTGGCATCAACTTCTCCCCGGGGCAGAGCGTCCAGCTCTTCTCGGGATTCACAGGCACAGGCAAGAGCACTCAGCTCCTCCGACTCCGACGGGACCTCGAAAAGCAGGGCTACGTCGTCCTCTACGTCGACATTGAAGACTACCTCAACCTCTCGACCCCCGTCGATATCAGCGATTTCTTGATGTGCCTCGCCGGTGCGGTTGGAGATCAGCTAGAGAAGCAAGAACTCAGCACGAAGAGTAGCTATTGGCAACAGCTTCAGGGCTTTTTCCACGAGCACAGCATTGAACTCGCAGAATTCAACCTGGGGGGCAAAGGAGGGCTCCCTGGGGCAGAAGGTAGTGTCGGACTTAAGCTCAAGTTCAAACGTGACCCGAGCTTTCGAGCGCAGCTACAGAAGCGAATGGAGGGTCATCTCACGGCCCTCGTTGATCAGGTCAATACCTACCTCAAGGATTGCTTGACCTCCATCCGTGGACACTACGACGAGCCGAACAAAGAGGTCGTACTCCTAGTCGACTCGATCGAACATATTCGAGGGACCCTCACCAATGCTCATGAGGTACAGAGTTCCGTCGAGCACATCTTCTCTGTCCAGCACGAAAAACTCCATCTCCCCTATTTTCACGTCGTCTACACGGTTCATCCGTATTTGCGTTTCCGCCTGCCCGCGCTCAATGCCTACTTCGATTCTTCCGTCTATACATTACCGATGATCAAAGTCCATGATCGCGACGGAAATTCTGCCGAACGTGGAATCAACATTTTGCGAGAGATCGTCGCTGCCCGTGGCGATTGGACTCGGCTCCTGGGCACCGACCACACCCATCTCGAGCGAATCATCGAGCTTTCGGGCGGCTACCTCCGCGATCTCTTCGGAATCCTGAGCGACCTCGTCAAACGCGCGCAGAGCCTTCCTGTGAGCGATCATGTGCTCGACGAGGCGATCCAGCAGCGGCGCCGCGAGTACCTGCCGATCGCCGAAGATGATGTGCGATGGCTCGCTAAGATCGCCGAGCATCACAAGGCCGGGTACGCGACCAATAATGACCTCCCGCGCTTTGCCCACTTCCTCGAGCAGAGCCTGGTCTTTTGCTATCAAAATGGCGAAGAGTGGTTCGATGTACATCCATTGATCCGCGACTACGTAAAATCTGAGGCGAAGCGGCTTCTCGACGATCAAGCGGCGGTACCGGCACACCACCGGAATCGTGACTCGAATGACTGAACAAACAGTTGTGCCGCTCGAAAGCGAATGGCTGCGCCTCCGCCGTCACCTCGATTTTTCGGAAGGGTTTTGGTTCGGCGTCGTATTTGCGAGCCTCGCCGAGAGAGCAGACCTCTTAGACCGAGTGAGCCACCACCTCCGCGCGCAACACGACCAGCTTATTCAGCTGCGGCCGCAGCGGGCAGAGGACCTGCCGGGACTCCTTGAGGCCCTGCTCAGGAATGCAGAGAACTCGCCCGCGCTGATCTGGATCGAGCCCACCGGTGTCCTCGATGCGACCTGGCGCGCCGCTTGGCGAGCTTTTGCCTCCCGCCTCAACGAGCATCGCGAGACCCTGCGACGGACGCATACGGGCATCGTCCTTGCCATGCCCTCAGCGCTCAAGTCGCTTCTTCGGAACTACGCACCGGATCTTTGGTCGATCCGCGGAATCGTCGTTGAACTCGAGGGGGAGACGAGCGTTGGGCGGATGATCGTCGGTGACCGAGCTATCGACAGTTCTCTCCTCTCAGAGGCGATGAGACCACGGACAGAGCCCCACAAAGATCAGTTGCGACTCCCCCTCCGCGAGGCACGGCGAGCCCGGGCAAGCCCGCGTCTGTGGCTCCAAGCCGCCGAAGAACTGCTCGCCGCAGGGCGCTACGAGGAGGCAAGGAACTTCGCCGAAAAGATCTCAAGCGCGAACTCGGATGCCGACATGCTCCGCGCTCGAGCGCTGTGGACCGTGAGCAACATCGATCTCAAGGAGCAGCGATTCGACCAGGCTTCCCGTCACCTCCAAGCTGCTCTCGACGCCCTGCCGGCCGAGACAGAGGACTCCCTGCGAGCTGAATGGATGACACTGCTCGGCGAGATCAGCCTCGAGGCCGGCTATCGCGAGAGCAGACTCGGCAGGCAACCTGCAGACTCCCAAACCGAGAAGGCGCGCACCCTGTTCACCCAGGCACTGCAGCTCGCGGAGAACTCGGGCGAGCGCCAAAGCCCTGCGCTGACTCGGATCAAAAATGCCGCCCTGACCAGTCTGCAACGCATCGCGGTCGACCGCGGAGATACCCGTGAAGCCCTCGCCCTCGCGGCCCAAGAGGCCGACAATCGTCGAGGATGGCATGTCGAGATCATCTACGCGCACACCGACCGGGCGTGGGCGAAACAACTGGCTGAGGGCCTCCACGTGCGTGGGCTCGCGGTTCTTTTCGACGAATGGCAGATCGCACCAGTCGGTGACTTGCCCGAGTCGATCGTTGCGGTACTTCAAGCCAATGACGCCGCAGTCATTGTGCTCTCTCGGGCATTGCTCCGGTCACGATCGCCAATGTTCGAACTGTGGACGCTTCTCCGCTCTCGAGTCGGCAAACAAGTTGTCCCTGTCCTGTACGACCTCGACAACCTCGGCGACCTACCGCCGTCTATTCGTACGCAAAAGTGGATCGACCTGCGCGGCGTAAGCGGGATCGCCTACGAGCGACGGCTAGATGAACTCGCAGCGGCCCTCCGACCTGCTCGACCTCCACGATCTCCGCGGACCATCCGTCCGCCCCGCCCACAGGATACCGCTGCGCTCAATCTGCGAGCCTATCTGCAACGCGTCCGCGACAGAACCAGGGACCTCCGCCTCGACGGCATCGCCGCCTCAGCAAAGGTTTTGCGCTACCCGATCGAGCGCCTCTACACCCGCCTGCAGTCCTACTCTCACAGCCTCGGTGCCACTGATGATGCTCGTACTTACACCGCGTCAATCAGCCTAGGCGAGCTTCTGCACCGTCATCACCACCTGCTCATCGACGGTGAGCCCGGCTCCGGTAAGACGACCTTCCTCCGACTCGCGGCCTGCATGCTCGCCCGTGACGCGCTCGGCGAGCCCTGCCCCGCCGGAGCGTCGTGGCGAGCTGTCTACCTCGGCGAAGGCATCGCTCCTGTTATTCCAGTCTTCCTCAGGCTCTCAACACTGGCAACACTAGGAGCCTCAGAGGCACATCAAAAAAGCCGCCGAGGCGATGCGCTTCTGTTACGACATCTCGCAGACATCTCGGCGCCGGAGAAGCAACACTCCTCGGACTCCGCCATCGCCCGCCGCGCGGCCTGGGATCGGCAACTCGCCGAAGGCGGGGTGATGCTGCTCCTCGACGGTCTCGACGAAGTCGGCGATCTCGACCGTCGCGAGTACCTCTTCACGGCCCTCCAAGAGATCCTTCGAGCCTGGCCGAAGTGCCAGGTCATCGTCAGCAGCAGGCCCTTCGGGGTCGAGCGGATCAAGGAGCTGGGCTTCGCCCACGTCAGCGTTGCCGCCTTCGCCGAGGCCGAGGTCCGAGATTACGTCAGGCGTTGGGTGCGGGCCCTCTTTAGCACCGAACTTGACCCCGATTCGGACCCCGCTGCCGAGAAACGATCGGGCAAGACCGAGGAGGAATTCGCAGATGATCTCGAAACGGCACTTCGGGCCCGCGGAGAGCTGCGACGGCTGGCATCGTCACCGGTGATGCTGGCCTGTCTCTGCGTCGTCTACACCCACGGCAAGGGCCTGCCGGAAAGCCGCGTGGAACTCTACAGCGATGCGATCGGCTGGCTTTGCGACACCCGCGAGGGCCTGCGCAAGCGGGAAGGATACGGCGACATCCGGGTCAGGGAAGCCCTCAGCGCGCTCGCCCTAGCGATGATGGGCGATGAAGAAGACGGCAAGCGCCGCGAGATCGAGATCGCCGATGCCGCAACCCATGTCGAGGCGATCGTCCGCGGTCCGGCCTTCGAAAACCGTGACGCCACCGCACGGACCGACGCGCTCTGTAGGTGGTTGCGCTTCGAGTGTGAGCACAGCGGAGTGATCGAAGAAGTGGGTCGCAACCGACTCGAGTTCCGGCACCTGACGTTTCAGGAATACTTGGCAGCAGCGCGGCTGGCGACGCTCCGCCGGGAGGAGTGGTGGCCGGTTGTCCGCCGGCACCTCGAGGACCTGCACTGGCGGGAGGCAATCGATCTCTTCCCCGGCTGCCTCCTCAAGCAGACTTCGAGCGGCGAGGCAGACTACCTCATCTCCGAGGTGCACAAGCTCTGGCCGAGGCAGTCGCGGCTGGTGGGGGCCGCGAAGATCACTGCGATCACCGGGCGCTTCTCGTCGACGCTCGGCTGTGCGAAGTACAGAATGCCGCGAGCGATCGCTGCGGTCGACAAGGAGCTGCGGCGCGAGGCCGAAGCGATCTTTGAGATCCGAGGTGCCGCGGAGGTCCCAGAGAAGATGCGAATCGCCGTCGCCGAGGCGATCGGCCGCGCGGGTGATCGACGGATCGCACGGGAGCGCTTCGAGACCAACCAGCTCTCAATCCCGCTCTGGAGCGGAAAGCAAAGGATCAAGCTCGGCAAGTACCTGGTGACGGTGGAGGAGTACTCGCACTTCGTCGCCGACGGGGGATATCAGCGGCCAGAGTTCTGGATCGACGGGCAGGGGTGGTCGTTTCGTGCGCGTGAGGGCTGGCAAGAACCCGAGTTTTGGCAGGAGCAGCTCGACATACCGAACCGGCCGATCGTCTGCGTCTCGTGGTTCGAGGCGATGGCCTACTGCCGGTGGTTGACGGCCGAGCACCCGCATCTCGCAGTGCGCCTGCCAACGGAGACGGAGTGGGAGCACGCCGCGTCCTGGGACGGGCAACCCATTCCCGAGAGTTGGGGCAGAGCGGACCACCAGAGAGCGAACAGCGACGAACGTGTGGGTGTACCGACACCGGTCGGTCTCTATCCCGCGGGAGATGGTGATTTCGGGCATTCGGACCTCATCGGAAACGTATGGGAGTGGTGCCTCGATGCTGTTTCGCGGGTGGACAGCCAATATCGGAAATTGCGCGGAGAATCCTACGCCGATCCGAAGCACAGCGTGATTATGGCCATGCACAAGTTCAACTTCCGCGACAACCACATCGGCTTTCGGGTGCTCTCGGAGACCGCGGAATCGTGCGCTCAAAACCAACCCCTCGCGTACACTCAGGCGTGACCATCTCCGCCAGTGCTCGCACACACCACGTACGCGTACGCCTTCGGTCGCTGCTCGCGGCCTTCGTCTGCAGCCTCTGCTTCGCCTGTGGGACCGGTGAACCGGGCACTACAGAGACGACCTCAGACTCCGAAGGCTCAGCTTCGAGTGGAGCCGAGGAGGTCGGCTACATCCTCCATACCCCGTTCAAGGGCACGGCGAGCGTACTCTCCGATTCGAAGGGCGCCACCGTGCACAGCTGGGAAAGCGCGACGCCACCGGCGGTCTCGGTCTTCCTCTTGCCCGGAGGCGATCTGCTCCGCACCGGCGTTGAGGGCACGGCGTTCATCTCCCCCGGTGTCGGTGGCAGGATCGAACGCCAGAGCTGGGACGGCGAAGCGCTGTGGAGCTTCACGTACTCAGACAACAACCACCGCCTCCACCACGACATCGAACCTCTGCCAAATGGCAATATCCTGGCTCTCGCTTGGGAGCAAAAGAGCGTCAATGATGCGATCGCTGCGGGTCGCAATCCGGCGACCATCGACCTAGAGGAGGGTCTTTGGCCCGACACCGTGATCGAGATCGATCCGCTCACCGATACCATCGTCTGGCAATGGCACGTCTGGGATCACCTGGTCCAAAGCTACACCGTGAGCTCTCCCGACTTCGATGAGTTCAGTATCCGGCCGGAGCGGATCGATCTCAACTACGTCGACGTCACCGCGTCCGCGCTCGCCGATTGGAACCACTTCAACGGTATCGGCTACAACCAAGACCTCGACCAAATCGTCATCAGCGCCCATCATTTCCACGAGATCTGGGTGATCGATCACTCGACGACCACCGCCGAGGCAGCCTCCTCTAGCGGCGGCAGGTCGGGCCGTGGTGGCGACCTGCTCTATCGTTGGGGCAACCCCGCGGCCTACGGTGCCGACGGAGCGCAGCAGCTCTACCACCAGCACGATCCGCGATGGATCCCGGAGGGGCTTCCCGGCGCCGGCGACCTCACGATCTTCAACAACGGCCTGCCAAACGTGCGCTCCTACAGCACCGTCGTCCAGATCACCCCACCACTCCAAGACAAGGGCAGCTATCTCTTCAACGGCAGCAGCTACGGCCCCGCAGCGCCGACCTGGGAGTACAAAGCGGATCCTCCAGAGAGTCTTTTTTCCGAGATCCTCGGCAGCGCCCAACGGCTTCCTAATGGCAATACTCTGATCAACGAGGGCATCGTCGGCCGCTTCTTCATCGTCACCCCAGAGGCCGAGATCATCTGGGAGCAAAACTATGGAGTCAAAATTTTTCGCGCTGACTTGTTCGCCACCGACAGTCCCGAGCTCGCCGGGCACACGCTGACACCGATAGAGAACTGAGAGCCTATTGCTGATATTCACGCTTTTCGTGAAACCAACATTATCTTATCTACAATTAGACTGTGTTCACATTCTATACTTGGGTGAGCACTAGCAAAAACCCTATCCGTGTTGCAAACGCGCCAAGAGGCGACGCGGTGGCCGCGTCGCCTCTTGTGCATATCGTACGCAGGGCGCTTGCGACTAGGGGGCGGGGAAGAGGCAGATACCGAGGTTGTTCTGCATCGCGTCCTCGCAGGTCGCACCGACCGGGCAATCATCGTCGCCGTTGTCGAGCTGGCAGATCAGCAGGCAGTGAAGGACCTTGTAGGAGCCCGGGCCCATACCCACGCTGACCGTAAGAGCGCACTGCGCTGATGCGCTGACGCCGTCGACGGTCGGACATTTGTTGAGCTCGATCTCCATCGCGTCGACCTTCTTTTGACAGCCCATATCATCCTCGGGACAGGCGCACGGTCCGGGGGAGCAAACGACGCCATCAAAGCCCATGAGGCTGGCCGCGATCTCGCCAAATTCATCCGCGAGGCATTGATCGCCCATCTCACCGGGGGTGCAGTAGGGGTCACCCATGCAATCCGGGTCGACGCCGGTATCGGTGGCATCAGTGGTGCTTGAGTCGGTCGTCGTCGTCGTCGTCGACGTCGTTGTCATGCCCTCGGTCGTCGTCGACGTCGTCGTCTCGCCGGTCGTCGGAGAGGTCGTCATGCCCTCCGTCGTACCGTCCGTCATGCCAGCCGTCGTCGTCATGCCATCGGAGTCCGTACCGGTCCCGGTCGACGTGGAGGTGTCGGTCGAGGTCTGGGTGGTCTCGGTGGTCTCGGTGGTCTCGCTGGTCTGGGCGTTCGAGGTCGGCCCGGAGCCCTCCGTCGACGAGTCGTCACTACTGCAACCGACGATCGAGAGCATTAGGGCGGAAACTATGGCAACTGAACGTAAGATCATTTTCAACTCCTGGCAGCGGGCATCTCTGCCCAAATTGGCTCGCGCTCGATGATGAGCGACACGCTCAACTTACGACAGTGCGGCATGGCACGGCAACAACCTCAGCTTTGTCGACCGCCTCGAGGGGGCCGCCACTCCGCCCGTAAACCCCCGAAAAGTGGCCTTGAACGCCGTATCTCGACTGATTTCGAAGAATTTCCGAGGATCCAAACAACCACAGCATTACGGATCGGCGATGGCTTGTGCTCAAATTTGTGCCCTCCGCATGTGCACCCAATAAAGACGTACCCGGCTGTGATAGCAGTCCACCGCCACCGACCCCCAGGAAGGTCTGCAACGCTGCGGAGCCCTTGCGGAACCCGTAAAGGCGGCGAATTCGAGCGAGGCATGGGGTCACCAAGAACTCGCGGCTAGCGGCATCGCGCGAGCGGTCGACGAGGCCCCGCTCCAGAGACCGCGCACCGGGGCTGCTCGCTTGCCTGCAGTCCGGATGCCAAATTCCACAGCACCGGCGCTCACGACCACAACATAAACTGTTCTATAGGACATGGAAGCTACGCGGAGGACGCGGACGCCAGCGACGACCAAGACGGGCTTCACCGGCCCGTCTTATTTGGAGCAGACCATCACGCCGCCGGCGAAGCACTCGGGCGAAGTGTCCCTCCGATCCCAGTCTTATCGAGTCGACTCGACTCGACTCGATAAGACTCGACTCGATAAGACTCAACTCGACCCGATAAGGCCTGGCGAAGATTCCCTGATCCTAAGCCCAGTTGAATCGCAGCACCGAGGTCAAGTTATCACCGCACTGACGACGCGCGAGTAAGAGAATCGAGTCAGTTATATCGCCGCATACGCGACAGGCGACAGGCATGCGGCACGAACGCGCTTTAGCGCGCTTTGTACCGATACGAGACTAGTGCCCCCCGTTCATCTTCAATCAGCGATCAGCTTTTGAAAGCGGGGATTGCCCCTGAGCGCGGCGAACTCTCCCTTTTTGCTATCAGCAAGCCACCGCAAAGGCATATGAAAGTCCTCTGGCAGTTTTTTGATCTTGCCAAGCTGGCGAAGTGCATTCTTTGAGTCGCCATCTTTATAGTAACGAAGAGCAGCTCTGTACATCCCCACGGAAAATTCCGGATTGACCTTCACCGAAGCTAAATACAGCGCCAACGCATCATCGCTTCGATCGAGGCGATCGAGCCTCGATCCTTGAGCCGCGATTTTTTCAGCGGTTTTTTCTCTGTTTCCAGGAAATTCCTGTGCAACCCTTAAAGCATGACGAGCGAGGGCCTCGCCCCCTTGAGTCTCGTCATAAACTCCCTCCATCGCGAGCTTCCAGGCGTCATTATCGCTGACGAGGTGGGCCACTCGCCAACGGTAGGTCTCAAAGACTTCTTCGCCGCCCATATCATCGACACAGTGGATCTCCAATGTGTCTCTTGAGACCACCATTTTGGTCCGCCCCTTGCCCCAGCAGATTCTCGTATTCGTAAGAATATTCAAACTTCCCCTCCCCGTAGGAAGCAGCGCTCGAACATTGATGTCGGTCTGCCCCATCGGGCCCTCGTCCCAACTGATGAACTCTGGTGTTGAATCGCCAACAAGGTCGACAAAACGATATTTATGGTCAACATCATGAGCACAGTGGCTCCCCAGCCCGACGCCCCCGATCTCTGCGATGGTCTGAAAACACACGAAGCAAGTCGGGACAATATCAGGCTTGCGCACGCCTAGAAGATCCCAAGTCACAACACCAAATTGTTCGCCATTGCTCGCAGCGATGATCTCCACCAAAATATTGGAGAACTCAGGCTTGACCCCAGCTCGCTCCGCCCCCTTCTCTAAGGTTCCACGAATCGAAGCCATGACCCTCGGCCCGACTTCGTTTAGAAGCTCTGCCTCATTCGCGGGCCTCATCGGCTGGAGCAGTACGTATCGGAGAGGATCGCCCGGTGCTGTCGGATGTGGCCTTGGACCCCGGGGCTGGAAATCGGCGGGCTGGCGTCGCTTGTCTTCTTGCTCGAGCTTCTTCGAGACCTCGGCTTTCTCCGGGACCTCGAGCTTCTCTGGGACCTCGGCCTTCTCTGGGGCCTCGAGCTTCTTTGAGACCTCGGCTTGCTCCGGGACCTCGAGCTTCTTTGAGACCTCGGCTTGCTCCGGGACCTCGAGCTTCTTTGAGACCTCGGCCTTTGACCTCTCGCTCAACCCAGATTTTGTACTCTCAGATGCCCCACCGCACCCCAAAGCAACCACTCCACACAAGAGGAATCTTCTCACAAGCCAAGGGTAACAACGCGTCAAGGTGGTGGGTAGACCTTCTTCCAGAACCAGTCACGTGCATCAGCTACCTCCTGATACCATCGGCCGATGCATCGTCCTCCGCTCGCGATCCTCACCTCGATCCTGCTAGCTGCGTCGGCCTGCTCGAAGCCGAGCGAACCGGCGAATCGCAATAGGAATGAGGAGAAGGAAAAGGAGCCATCCGCCAACGCCGAGGGCGCCAAGACCGATGCCAGTGCAGCTGCTGAGCACCAGGCCCAGCCCGCGCAGATCGCCGATCCGAATGAAGCCTGCGCGAAGATCCTGGTCATGGCCCACGACGAATTCGAGAGCGATGAACTTCCGGAGGGTGCCCCCTTTGGCCGTGACAAGGCTGCCGCCAAGAAAAAAGCCGAGGCCCTGCTCGCACAATTGCGAGACGGTGGATCCCTCGCGACTCTGGTCAAAAGCGACTCTGATGACGCCCGTACACGCGCCAAAGAGGGCGGCATGGGCACCTTCAAGCGCGACGCCTGGCCGGCCCGTTACAATGTGTTCATCGAGCCGACCTTCGCCCTCGCGATCGGTGAGTACAGCGGCGTTCTCGACACGCCCTTCGGCTTTGTGATCGTCGAACGCTGCCCCATCGACAAGGTACACAGCCGCCATCTCCTGATCCGCTACAGCGGCGCCAAACGTGCGGACAAAGACGTCAAGCGCAGCCGCGAAGAGGCAAAGGCCGAGGCGATAGCGCTGCGAGCCGCGATCGCGGGCGGTCAGGACTTCGCTGAGGTCGCCAAAGAAAAGGGCGAAGATGGCAGCGCCGCGCGGGGCGGCGACCTCGGGTCCATCGGTCGCGGAATGTTCGCACACTCCTACGAGGCGGCCGCCTGGGCGCTGAGCCCCGGCGAACTCTCAGAGGTCGTAGAAACCGACTTTGGCTTCCATATCATCGAACGCCTCGCCGACTGAGCCCGCCATGTCATCGCCCGACGAGCTCGCGAGCCGCCCGCGACGGCTGCTCGTCCGTCTCCTCAGAGGCCTCGTAATCCTGACCGCGACGCTGCTCGGACTCGCCGTGATCGTGCCCCTGCTCTGGCCGATCCCTGTCCTAAAAAACACCCGATCGGCAGCGGCGATCGCCAAAGAAATAGCCGCCCCCCACGCGCGCTTCGTCGACCTCGAAGGCTTACCGATCTACATCGAAGAGCGCGGCACGCATACCCATGCCCGGCCGCCGCTGCTGCTTCTGCACGGCTTCCTCGCGAGCACCTTTACCTGGCGCGAGATCATCGATCCGCTCGCCCGTAGCGGCCGTGTCATCGCCTTTGACCGCCCAGGCTTCGGCCTCTCTGCGCGGCCTCTGCCGCCCGCGGGGCAAGATAATTTTGCCGCCGGTCACGACCCCTACAGCGCCGAAGCTCAGGTCCGGCAGACGCTCGCATTGATGGACACACTTGACATCGATCGCGCGATCCTCGTGGGCTCGCAGACCGGCAGCACTCTGGCGCTGCGCGTCGCCCTCGCGGCACCTGAGCGGGTCGCCGCCCTCGTCCTGATCACGCCCGCGATCACCCGCGCAAGCACACCGCCCTGGCTGCGCAGGCTGCTCGACACTGCCCAGCTCCGGCGCATCGGTCCGCTGCTCAGCCGCGACCTTCTAGGGCGCAGCGACGAACTCATCGACAACGCCTGGTACAACCCTAAACGTCTCGACAAGCGCATCCGCCAAGGCACCAAGCGCACCTTCGCGGTCGATGATTGGGACCGAGCGCTCTGGCGCCACACCCTGGCCTACCGCAGCGCTGATGACCTCCTCGCCCGCCTCGACAGGCTCGACGTCACCACCTTGATGATCACCGGCGTCGACGAGCAAATGATCGATTCGCCAACGAGTGAAGATCTGGCGGAGATCCTAACATCGGCTGAGTCTGTCGAGATCAGCGAATGCGGCGACCTCCCGCACGAGGAGTGCCCGGCGCCAACTCTGGCGGCGATCGATGCCTTCTTGGCCCACGCAATCGAGTGATCGCGCCCGCAAGCCCACTCCAACTATGATCATTCTTTCTTCGTAGTTTGCATCGATCGCCAACCCCGCCAAGCCGACCTCTCGCGTAGGCCCTACGAGCGCCGCCCAGACAACCTCAGCGACCAGCACAACCACGCTTGCGGACCTCATCGACAGAGGTTTTGCGTTCGTTTACGCGCATATCAATTTACGCATAGGCTTGTGCTAGCGTACCCGAGCCCATGGCCCCACGGGAGAGTGAAGCGACCGAGGAGCCCCAGACGCTCCTCGGTGAAACGACACTCGCTGGATCCAGAGATGATCCAGCGCGCGACCGTCGAGGAACGATCGAACTCCAGCACACGCTGATCGCCAGCGGTGAGATCGCATCTTCGACCGCGACTTCGTCCGGCTCGCCCTCGCCCTCGCCCTCGCAAGCGAACAACGAAACAAAAAAATACCTCATCGAAGAGACGATGGTGGCGCCTCCGGGCATGACCGGCGACTCTCCTGCCCAGCCAAGCGGTTCTCCATCGATCCGCAACAACCCGATGAGCCCCCGTCTGGGCCGCTACGTGCTCCTAGGGCCCCTCGGCGAGGGCGGCATGGGCATCGTCTACGCGGCCTACGATCCCGAACTCGACCGCAAAGTCGCGATCAAGCTGATCCGCTCCGACATCGCCGACAGCGAGGCCCGTGTCCGCCTCCTCCGCGAGGCCCAAGCGATGGCCAAGCTCTCCCATGTCAACGTCGTCGCGGTCTACGACGCCGGCACCGTCGAGCAGCAGGTCTTCGTCGCAATGGAGTTGGTCAAGGGCCAAACCCTCGGCGATTGGATCTCCGCCGACAGCCGCGACTGGCAGGCGATTGTCGATGTATTTCTCGCTGCCGGTCGCGGCTTGGCAGCGGCCCATGACGCCGGCCTGGTGCACCGCGACTTTAAACCAGACAACGTCCTGATGGCCGACGACGGCGCTGTCAAGGTCACCGACTTCGGCCTCGCGAGGGTCATCCAGCGAGGCCTGCCGATGGGCGACGAGCGCAGGCGAGGGATCTCGGTCGGCGACGGCGGCACTCTCGATCTAGAGCTCACCCGCGCCGGCGCGATCATGGGTACACCGGCCTATATGGCCCCCGAGCAGCATCGGGGCGAGACCGTCGACGCCCGCAGCGATCAGTTCGCCTTCTGCGTCGCCCTCTACCAGGCGCTCTACGAGACCCTGCCCTTCCCGACAACAAACCTCTTTGAGCTGGTCGACGCGGTTTGCGAGGGCCGCATCAAAGAGCCGCCTAAATCCGCCAAGGTACCCGCGTGGCTCCATCGCACGGTGCTGCGCGGCCTCGACCCCGAGCCCGAGCGCCGCTGGCCTTCGATCGACGCCCTGCTACGCGAACTCGGCCGCGACCGCCAGCGAACCCGCCGTCGCTGGTACGCCTTTGCGGGCATCAGCGCGACGATCGGCCTCAGCGTCGCGCTGCTCACCGGCGGCGACGATCAAAACCTGTGCACGGGCGGTCGCGACGAACTCCGCGGCGTCTGGGATCCGGCGACCCAGACGGCAGTCCTCCGCGCCATCCGAGACACCGGAGTCAGCTACGCCGACGCGACCGCGAGCCGCGTCGCCGATCTCATCGACCGACGCACCGACGCCTGGGTCGAGTCCTTTACGGCCACCTGCCTCGCCCACCACCGCAGCGAGTTGTCCGATGTTCTTTACGACCTCGAACTCGGCTGCCTCTACCGCCGCCGAGACGAACTCGCCGCCCGCGTCGACGTGCTCCGCGAGGCCGATGCCGAGGTCGTCGAGCAGGCGATCATGGTCATCGGCGACCTGCCCTCCCTCGATATCTGCCGCGATCCGCTGCGCCTGCGCGCCGGTGTGGCGCCCCCCGAGGATCCGAAGATCGCGAGCACCGTCGACCAACTGCGACGGCAACTCGACAGAGCCCGGGCGGAGGGTGCCGCGGGCCGTGGAAAACGCGGCCTGCCCCTCGCCAGCGCCGTCGTCGACAGGGCCATGCCCCTCGGCTACACGCCGCTGCTCGCCGAAGCTCTGCTCGTCAAGGGCCAGATGCTGACACAAACCGGTGACTACAGCGGCGCCGAGTCGACCCTCGCCGATGCCTGGTGGCGCGCCCTCGCAAGCAGTCACGATGAGGTCGCCAACAGGGCGGCGATCGACCTTCTCGACGTCGTCGGCAACCGCCGGGCCGAGGCAGCCCAGGGCCTGCTCTGGGGGCGCCACGCCGAGGCCCTGCTCGAGCGTCGCGGCGATGATGCGCTCGCCCTGCGCGGCACCTATCTCAACAGCCTCGCCTCCGTCTATTCCTCCAATGGGCAGTACAACGAGGCCCTCGAGACCACCGAGCAGGCGATCGAGGGCGAGCGCACACGCCTCGGCGAGGACCACCCCAAGATCGCCGCACTCCTGAGCCTGCGGGGCAGCATCCTCCGCCATCTCGGTCGCTATGACGAGTCGATCACCAGCCTGCAGGATGCGATCGAGATCCTCCGAACAAGCCTCGGCGATGACCACCCCAAGGTCGCGAATGCCCTCAACAACCTCGGCATGGCGCTCTCCGATCGCCGCGATCTACTCGGGGCACAGCACGCCCTCGAGGAGTCGCTGAGCATCCGCGAAAAGGCCCTCGGCCGCGACCATCCCGACGTCGCCAGCTCCGCCCACAACCTCGGCATCGCCCTGATGGGCCAAGGAAAATACACCGAGGCCGAGAGCGCCTTCAAACGCGCAGTCGAGATCCGCGAACGCCTCGACCACGATCCTCACCTCAGCGATCCGATCATCAGTTTGGGCAATATCTACCTCCTGCGCGGCCAGAGCAAAGAGGCGCTCTCTGCCTACCGCAGGGCGCTAGCGATCGACATCGAGGTCTTTGGCGATGAGCATCCAAACATCAGCTACTCGCGCAACAACGTCGGCACTGCCCTGTGGTTCACCGGCGAACTAGAGGAGGCTGAGCGCGAGCTGCGAGCGGCACTCGCTCAAATGGAAGAACGCCTAGGCCCCGAGCATCCGATCCTCGCCGCGCCGCTGCTCGGGCTCGCCGAAATCGCCCTCGATCGGGCAGAACCGCAACGCGCCCGTGAACTCCTAGGCAGGGCCTTGCCCCTCGCACGCGACTGGTCCGCATCTGAGCGAGCCCGGATGCTTTTCGCCGACGCACGGGCTCGCTGGCTTATGGGACAGGACCGTGCCCGTGCCCGCACCGACGCGATCCAGGCCCTCGCAGATCTCAATGCAGGCGGTCAACCGCAGGCGATCTTCGCGGCCCGCAACCGCGCCTGGCTGGAGACCCTACCAGCGACGCTCAAGACTGCCCCCTAAATCCACCTAGGAGGGCTCAGAGGCCCCTATCTATCCGTTGTAAGAGCGCCATCATCAGCTACGATGAGCGCCTCATGAGTAACGTACTTGGTGGTGTTTTTTACTTTAAGCGCGCTCTCTGCTCGGCTCTCGTCGTCGGCAGCCTCGGCCTCGCCTCCGGCTGCACTGACGACGCCGTGGAAATAGGCGATGTCAACCTGGTCGCAAAGGTCGATGGCACGGATATCTTCATCGGCATTATCGCCAATGATACGGAAGTCAGGGCCTACTCCTGTAACGGTAAAGATGGGCAGATGGAGCCATTCGCTGAGTGGTTCGTCGGCGACAACGAAAACGGAACCTTCGATATAGATGGCTATTACGGTCTGAGGCTCTTTGGCGAATTCGCCGAAGATGGCAGTGCTCACGGTAAGCTCTACCTCAGCGGCAGCGCTCCAGGCTACGACTTTGCGACAACACCAGCCACGGGTGACGATGGCACCTACTT
>Ga0256845_1000508_pt1 | contig 36410 bp, 24 predicted proteins | sample RiftiametaG_FD_189101 | JGI IMG/M metagenome (GOLD analysis project Ga0256845, IMG submission 189101) | Tube worm associated microbial communities from hydrothermal vent at the East Pacific Rise, Pacific Ocean - Riftia | ecosystem: Host-associated > Annelida > Integument > Unclassified ...
ACTTGTAGCTACGCCGGCGCCAGCGGTGTCTCAGCGCCTCATTCTCGATCAGAGTCCAGCGTGAGACGACGTGAGGGGTTGCACCACACACCGGCACAAAGTCCGGAATCTTCTCCCCGATCGCCGCGTGGGCTATGCATCCCCGATGTCGCGTCCCATCGCACACTTTGCCCTGTGTCTGGGGTTCTCCCTGCCTGCGCTGGCCTGCGAGAGCGGTACAGGGGAGACCACGGGTGGTGCGGAGGACCGCGCCGACCCTGGAGACTCGGCCGTGGGGGACGCCCAAGCGCGGCCCGAGGACGGCGGAGGAGAACCGGCCGAGGCCGAGGCCACCGGGACCAGCGGTGCCGAGCCTGAGCCCGCGGACGAGGGAGCGCTCGACTCCGCCGAAGACGGGATAGCGGTCGACCTCGGGCCGGTCGAACCCGAGGGCTACGGGGAATTCAAGTTTGGAGACTCGGCGCCGGAGGAGGGGACGCTGTCCATGTACGGACTCGCGGGTTACGAGGTCGTCGCGATCTACGGTGGGCCGAGCAAGTCGTCCACCAAGTTCGGCTTCCTGCGCATCGGCACCCGCATGCGCGTGGGTCCGGCGGTCAAGAACGACGACTGCGTCCGGGGCTGGCACCAGCTCGACAGCGGCGGCTACGCCTGCGCGAGCCGGGGGCTGGTGGTCGACAGCAAGCGCCCCTACTCCTCGCACGAGCCCGCGGCCGCGCGCATGGACGATCCCTTCCCCTACGACTGGGCCTACGTGCGCAAGTGGAACTCACCCATGTGGTGGCGTGCGCCGACGCCGGAGGAGTACAAGGTCACGCTCGCCAAACGGGAGATCCGAGAGGCCGAGCGCACCGGGGTGCCCCTGCCCGGAGAAGAGGGCGGCGGCGATGGAGCAGAGGCGGCGGCCGAGGGCGGCGGCGATGGAGGAGGAGCCGCGGCGGCCGAGAGCGGCGCAGAGGCGGCGGCCGAGGGTGGTGCCGGCGACGACGGGGCGCCGGATCCGACCCCGGATCCGGTTCCCGATCCGGTCCCCGACCCGGTGGTGGAAGAGCCCGAAGAGCCGATCAAGCTGCCCCTGAGCCCGGCGCACCCCTGGCTCGAGAAGGGCTATTTTCTGTCCCTGGGCGAGGTGCTGCGCGAATCGGGGCGCGGCTACTGGCGGACCGCCCGCGGCGGCGTGGTCGAGAAGTCCAACGCCTTCTCCTACACACCCAAAGACTTCCACGGCGCCGAGATCAGCGAAGCCATGAGCTTCCCGGTCGGCTTCGTGATGGTCAAAAACGGCACCCGCCTGCTCGAGCTCGGCGACGACAACAAGCTGCACGCGACCGGCAAGAGCTTGGAGAAGCGGACCTTTCTCGACCTCGGTGAAGAGGTGGAGATCAACGGAAAAGCCTACTTCACCGTGATCCCCCTGGCGCCCGAGCCCGAGCCCGAGCCCGAGGGCGGAGCGGCCGAGGGAGGAGAGAGCGAGGGGAGCGGAGAGCCCGAAGCGGGCGAGAGCGAGAGTGAGAGTGGTGGAGCCGAGCCCGACGAGCCCCTGCTGCTGGTCAAGGCCGACGTCATTCGAAGCCCCGATCTCCAGCCCATGCCCAAGGGCCTCGAGCCCTACGACCGGTGGATCGACGTCGACATCAGCAAGCAGATCTTGGTCGGCTACGAGGGCTCGCGCCCGGCCTACGTCACCCTGGTCTCGACTGGCAAAAAAGGCACGGACGAGGAGCCCTTCGAGACCCCTACGGGCCGCTACCGGGTCTACTCCAAGCAGGTCACCTCCAACATGGATGGGGCCACGGCCACCGACGGTAACTATGCGATCCAAGATGTCCCTTGGGTGATGTACTTCGAGGGCAGCTACGCCCTCCACGGCGCGTTTTGGCACGCGAGCTTCGGCTACGTCCGCAGCCACGGCTGCGTGAACCTGGGCCCCAGTGACGCCCGATGGCTGTTCATGTGGACCACCCCCTTCCTCCCCGAGGGGTGGCACGGGGTCAAGGCCAGCGACGAGAACCCGGGCACGACGGTCTCGATCCGGCGCTCGAAGCCGGACTGAGACCGGGGGATTCGGGCGAGTCCGGGCTGGTCGGTGTGTTAGCTTGGCCCGTGCCAATCCACATTGTTCGCAGAGGGGAGTGCGTCGAGAGCATCGCCTATGCGCATGGTTTGGCATGGGAGACGGTCTGGGCCCACAAAAAAAACGCGCCGCTGAGAGACCTGGGTCGAGAGCCGACCCAGCTCGTCCCTGGAGACGAGCTCTTCGTCCCCGAGCTCACCCTTCGCTCCTGCAAGGCGGGCACGGATGCGCGCCACCGGTTTCGGCTCAAGGGGATCCCGAGCAGGCTCGAGCTGCGTTTCCTCGACGAGGGCGGAGAGCCGCGCGAGGCGGCCTACGAGCTCGACCTCGGCGGAAAGATCACGACCGGGACGCTCCGCGACGGCTGGCTCGAGGTTTGGGTCATGCCGGATGTCGAACAGGGGAGCGTGAAGATCGAGCGGGCCGTCCACGAAGAGCTGCTCACGCAGGACGAGGAGGACTTGGGCGACGAGTTCGACGACCAGTCCGGAGACCAGACCCAGACGGAGGGCGGGGACACTGGGGTCAATGAACAGCGGGAAGAGGGGGAAGAGGGGGAAGAGGGGGAAGAGGGGGTGCAATGGGAGCACCACGAGCTTCGTCTGGGTCATCTCGAGCCCAGCCACACGGTCGCTGGGGCCCAGGCCCGGCTCGCCAACCTGGGTCTCTATCCCGGCTCCATCGACGGTGAGCTCGGCGCAGCCCTCGAGCTGGCGATCCTCCACTTTCAGGTCGAGCGTGAGCTCGAACCGACCGGCCTGCTCGACGAGACCACCTACTCGGCCCTCGCCGAGGTTGCGACCCCCTGAGAATCCACGATGACTGCTTGGACAGAGATTGAAATCCGTGATGGGCGCGGCTGGACGACGGGGATCCCCGCTCGCCAGTGGATGGAGGCGAACCACTCCACGCTGCTCCCCACGCGCAAGGAAAGCGGCAAGTTCGTCATCGTGCTCAAGCTCCCGAATGTCGGCTACCTGTTTGGGACCAGCGCGGTCGCCTATCTTCAAGACCTCTTGGGCGATGACTTTCGCCTCAAACAAAATGGGCGACACTATCCAAAACAACACAAATTGCTTCGGCGTCGAATCGGCAACGTCACCAAAGCAGCCCCACCCAGTTACGAGATTCAGCTGGTCTTGCTCAACTGCAACCGGAACTTCGCTGCGATCGCCAATCAGCGCCTGGCCCAGGATCCATGGCGCGACCAGGGGGTACAGGAGCGCCTCCAGGCTCTGGGTTATCTCTACACACCGCTGACTCACCTAACGATCGTGGATCACGCGGAGAAGTGTTTCGCCTACTACAAAGCGGTTCGCCAGCGAGCCGTCGGGGATGGGCAGTTGCTGACCGACGCCGACGCGGTGACCGATTTGATCAGGGAGGTGCGCTGCAACTTGCTCACGCCTGGGTTGCCCGCCGCCGGCGTGATCCGCGATCAACCTGCGAAGTTACCCGCGTCCGACCAGTTCGCGGCGATCCGTGTGCCCGGGGGCTACTGCGGGACCGTATCGCCGACCTCCGGCATCGCCCAGGGGGACTACGTCGACAACGGCGGTGCCAACTCGAATCCAGACGTCGCTTTTCGGTTTCGTATCGGTGACTCGCGCCACCTCAACGAGACTAAGGTCTGGACGGACAATCGGACCCTGGGTCGGTTCTTGATTCGCGCTCGGGTCGTCAAGCGGTGGCCGGACGGGACGGAGGTGCCGGTCGTTGGTGCGCCGGTCATCTTCCAACTCATCGATCCGGAGGATATCCCGGGAGACAGTGCTCTGTGTGCGGAGCCCCTGCCCAACCAGGTCATGGACTACCGACAGATCGGGGTCTACTGGGCGTCGCCGGCTCGGCCTCCAGGCTGGGGAGACAACAAAGGGCTCAACGAGCTGGAGTGGCCGGGCGTGTGGCATATTGCCCATGCCGCGTGGACCGCAGACGGGGAGCGGGTCGCTGCCCAAGCTCGCGCGGACGCCTGGATCGATGAGTGGGCGGCGGGCCCACTGGACTACGCCCTGATCCAAGACTGGTATGCACCGGGGGCAGGGGCCCTGCCTCTGCCCCCGCTGCGAAATACCGGGACTTTCATCACCAAGGCAAAGGAGCGGGTCGGTTTCCTGCTCGGGGAGCGGGAGGCCGCCGTAGCCCACAATCCGGTGATCGACAACCGTGGTCAACGGCCCTACATGGCCGCTGTCATGCAGGAGATCGCGGAGAATCTCGCCGATACCGACCCCCAGCGTTTCAACGCGACAGAGGCCGACTATGGGGGCAAGGCGGGCGCCGTAGCCGGTATCGCTGCCGTGTTCCCGACCGGGGGAGCGGCGTTTGTCGGGGCCGAGAACGTGACCCTTCCAGGGGACGTCCAGACCCATTCGCACGCAGTCCAGTGCATCAGCAACGCTGAAGGGAGGGCGGGGGTCATCTTCACGCCCGCGCGCCAAGGCGGCGATCGCTACCGTTTGCGCATCTGTGTGGATCCAGCCTGGCTCGACCTGCAGCCTCCGAATCGGGATCTCACCAGCCGCCGGACAGGGACCTTTGTGGTGTGGCGCAATATTCGGCTGGGAAAGTACCTGCGCCTGCCCGTCCCCCAGTCGACCGGGACTGGGCTGAGCATGGCCATGGCTACGCTCCTCAATTGGGGAGATACCCACAATCAACTCAATTGGAACCCACACAATACCAACAGCAATGACTACGCGAAGATGAACCTCGGTTCGGCGCTCGAGAACCTCGATGTGTTTCCCATCGAGGCTCCAGAGGACGCCTATGCGCCGGTCCCCGCCAACGAGATCGCCGGTATCAACGATGTCCCCCGTAAGCGTATGTATCGCCCGGTGGAGGTGACCCCGGCGGGTTGGAACAAACAATTTCGCCGAGCCTACTGCCAGCTCATGGACGACACGGGAGGGGTCCCTCATACCATCTCCCGCGACGAGCTGCGCACCGCCTTGGGCGTCGGCAAGGTCGCCTGGGCGGCACGCGGGCGCCTCGGAAAGGCGATCCATTGGGACTCGTTGATCCTCGATGATGATACCTCTCCCTTCTTGCTGACTTTCCGCAGCTTCCACCAATACAACACGCTCACGGCTGTCAATCGCGCTCAATACCCTGAGCTGACCATGGCCCACAAAGAGCTCTTCGAGGAGGATATGCAGGCCATGGTAGAGGGCATGCTCGAGCACTTCGCTGGCGGGGGGGTGCTCCCGGGCCTGAGCCTCGTCCATGTCGGTCGGGGGCAGACCTACGACGCCCGGGCGATGAACATCGCCACGCCCATCACCAGCGGGTACGGCACGGGCTCGCGGGCATTTTGGTTGTCGCATACACGGGACACCTACCGAGACGTATTTTGGATCTACTCGGCGACCTCGAACGCCCTGCATGAGGTCGGGCACGTGCTCGGTCTGTGCCATCAACCTCCGGCTGGGGCAGATATCGAGGATTGCCATGAGCCCGGGGTGCTCAACCCCTTCAGCGAACCCGAGCTGAGGCAGACGGTCTGTGTGATGAGCTACTCGGGTTGCTACGGTGACTACTGCGGAAAATGTATCCTCCAACTGCGTGGGTGGCACAGCGCCCATGTCAATACGCTCTTCTAATCATGACCGACATACCTACAGATGGCGCTCCAGAAGATGGCGCTCCGGCCAGCGGACGCGCGCAGGTTCGCCTCACGCTGGACATGCCCGGGGCAGGGCTCGTGTGGCCCCAGTTGCCCCGGGTCGCAGCCGAGATCAAAAACGTGGGCGATCTGCCCCTGCGTGAGCTCAACGTCGAGCACAGGGACAACCGCCCCCTGCTGCGGGTGTGGGCGGGGACCGGCGACGAGCCCCGGGCCTTGGCGCAGCCCGAGGTCGAGGGCGGTCAGGCTCCCCTGTTCACCCTCGAGCCCGGTCGCTCACTCGGCACCAACATCGACCTCGCGCAGCTGCGGGCGATCTCCGGTCCGGGCGAGTACACGATCGAGGTCGTCTATCGCTGGGTCGGGGGCGGGCAGGCCAGCGAGCGGCGCTCCTTCGAGATCGGCGCGGCGATGCTCGGGTCCCTCGCTTGGGCCTCGTTCCATGGCGGCCCGTCGACCTACGGCCTGTGTCTGTGGACCGAGGCGAGGAACGATCGGGCATGGTTGAGCACCCTCGACCTCGAGGGCGAACCCGTGTTTCGGGCGAGCGTGCGCTTGCCCCGGGTACCGGCGCCGTCCGTGGGGGAGGTGTGGCAGTCGAGCCCGCCCTGTGCCCTGCCCTCGTCCCAGTGGATCGGCTGGGTCGAGGATGGGCAGCTGCGCTGGATTCGGCACGCCCACGGAGAACTCGAGGAGGGGGTCATGGCGCTCGCCGAGCCGGGGTGGCGGTTGATGGCGCCCCTGTTTGAAGATCCCTTTGTGCACGGCCAGGCGGCCGCCTGCGAGGTCTTGCTTCAGCGTCCCGCCCGGGTCGCCGCCGGGGGGGTTGCCGCCGGGGGGGGTGCCGCCGCGGGGGTTGCGGGGCGGGGCGGGAGCGAGATCGTGGCTCTGCGGCTCTCCGACGCCCGGCCGCTGGGCGAGCGCGTGGTCATTCGGGGCACCATCGACCACGCTCGCAGCGTCTACCTCGCGGATGCCCGGCGCTTGACCCTGATCGCGGGTCCCGACATGAGCGGGCTCGACGGCCACACGGAGTTTCGGCTCGTGCCTTGGCGGCACAGGGGCGCGCCCGAGGCCGCGATGCTCGGGGCGACCTTGCCGGGCGAGCTGGTCGACCTGGATCTGGTCGTGACCGGGAGCCGAGGCGTGGTCGGGGTCGCGGTGCTCGCCTGGGAGGGTCGGCTGTGGCTACATGGATTTTGTATCGGGGTGGCGGGCGCTCCACAGTGGATCACCCAGGGCGAACCCCGGGAGCTCGGCGAGGCCAAGGTCGGGGTCTGCGCCCGGGTCGGGCCCGATGGGCGCCGGTGGGTGTTGGAGTGGATCCCCGGGAGCTGGATCTTGTCTTGCGATGGGATCCGGCGCCGCGCCGTGCCGATCCGGGGCTGCCTGCCCGCGCTGGAGATGGTGTTCACGAGGTCGGGCCCGCGGATCCTCGCGGCCACGCGCACGGGCGGGCTCCAGGCGATCGCCCTCGAGCTGTCCGATTTGTCCGAGCCGGACTGACGAAGCTCGAGGCCCGGGTACCCAATTGAGATCGGCGACCAGGCCAGAGCCCGGTCGCCGATCGTGCGCCGATCGTGCGCCGACCATGGCGCGGAGCTCAGTCGGCCTTGGCGGAGGCAGGCTCGGCAGGGGCAGGCTTGCCGGGGGGGCCAGAGGGATCCCCGGCCGCGTCGGCCGGAGCGGTGTTCGTACCCGCGGCGGTGTCTGTACCTGCGGCGGCGGTGTCTGTGGGCTGATCGGTCTGGGTCGTGTCGATCTCGGCGGCCGGGGCCGTGGGCAGGGGCGGCGGCGGCGAGTCGTCTTTGCAGCACATGATGCCGCCGTTGCGGTCGGAGCTCACGGTCGAGCAGCCCTCGGCCTTGCCCACGGAGATCCGGGTGTGCCCCTCCCAGACCGAGTCGCGGCACTTGCCCTGCTTGCAGCCTTCGCCACAGCACACGGGCTCGGCCCCGTAGCCCTCGTCGAGGCAGGGGTAGCGGGTCGTGGGGCCCGGCGGGTCGGCGCACTCGCCCTTCTTTTTCACGTGGCTGATGGCGGCCACGAACTTGCCCGGGCCGGCGGCCTCGAAGCACTGCTGGCCGCTGATGCGGTCGGCGAGATCGGTGTAGTCGCCGTTGCGAGCGCAGACGTGCCAACCCCGGGCACAGACGTCGGCGGGTGAGCTGCACACGTCGAGGTCGTCGCCGCAGGTCTTGCTGGTCTTGCCCTTGCGCAGGTTCATCTCGCCGTCCCAGACCGCGAGGCAGCCGGCGATGGTCGGGAACTTTTTGATGTCCGAGAAACCCTCGCGCTGGCCGTCGGCGCAGCCGACCACCAGCGGGTCACCGCCGCGCGGGCTCTCGCTGAACTCGATGTTGGTCAGCGAGGTCGGAGCGTCGCTGTCCAAGGTCGCGTCTTTGCTGACCCGCTTGGCCTGGTTCTTGTTGGGTCCGGGGCCGCAGGCCAAGGTCAGAGCGGCGAGGGCCGAGATACCCGTGAACGCGAATCGAGCGCGGAGCTTCATCGCCCTGGAATGTATCAGTTCAGGGGCCCGGACGCGGCTCACGAAACTCGGCAGAGGTTGCGGTCGCCCGGACCCGGCCTGTGAGTCCGCTCGGGGGCCCCGATGGCCGATGGCCTACGACCCGAACAGAGAGCCGAGCAGGCCCTTTTTCTTGGCGTAGACCTCGTCGCCGAGCTCCTCGGCGAGGCGGCGCAGCTGGTCTTGCTGATCCCCGCTGAGCTTTCGGGGTACGACCACGCGCACACGCACGTGGTGGTCGCCCTTGCCCCGGCCGGAGAGGGCGGTGATGCCCTCGTTGCGCCGGGTGATCACTTTCTCGGGTTGGGTGCCGGCGGCGATGTCGAGCTCGACCTCGCCGCTGAGCGTGTCGATGGTGACGGTCGTGCCCAGGGCGGCCTGGAACATGGAGATCTCGACCTCGCTGAACACGTCGTACTCCTCGCGTTCGAAGCGTTCGTCGGCCTCGACGCGGATGACCACGTAGAGGTTTCCCGGCGGCCCTCCGCCGGCCCCGGCCTGGCCTCCTCCAGGCACCCGCAAGGTCTGGCCGTGGTCGATGCCCGCGGGGATCCGGACCGTCAGGGTGGTCTCCTTTTGGACGCTCCCGCTGCCCGAACAGGTGGTGCAGGGATCCTCGATGATCTGGCCGCGTCCGCGACAGCGGGGGCAGGTGGTCTGGACCCGGAAGAAGCCCTGGACGTGGACGACCTGGCCGCGACCCTTGCAGTCTGGGCAGGTCGAGGGGGAGGTGCCCGGCTGGGCCCCCGAGCCCTCGCAGGGCTCACAGCTGACCCGCTTCGGCACGGTGATCTCGCGTTCGCTGCCCTCGACCGCCTCCATGAAGGGGATGTCGACGACCATCTTCAAGTCGGCGCCTCGCTGGGGTCCGCCGCGGCGTCCACCGCCACCTCCGCCGCTGAAGCCGAGGTTCCCGAACAGGTCGCCGAACAGATCTCCGAAGTGGGAGAAGATCTCGTCGGTACCCTCGAAGCCCTGGAAGCCCGCGGCGCGGGGACCGTCGTGGCCGTATTGGTTGTAGAGCTGGCGCTTCTGATCGTCGCTCAACACCTCGAAGGCCTCGGCGCACTCTTTGAAGTGCTCCTCCGCGTCGGGATCATCCGGGTTTCGATCCGGGTGATAGCGCATCGCCATCTTGCGATAGGCTTTCTTGATCTCGGGCGCGTTCGCCTCACGCGAGACTTCGAGGACCTCGTAATAATCACGTTTTGCGGACACCGCGCGACGGAAGCTAAGGCCGCTTGGGGGGCGTGTCAACGGTCTCGAGATCCCCGCAAGAGGCGCAGGCCGGCGCAACTGCGCAGGGCCTCCAATCCGGGGTCGAGGATCCTGCCGAACCCGACTCGCGGCAGGTTTTGTCCAGGCGTGGCGGCAGAGCGCTGTACGCGGCATTCCTCGAGCTCAACCGTGAGAGCGGGGGCCAGAGGGAAGCTCGATATCCTCGCTCAACCGAAACTCGCGGTCCGCCTGGCACAGCGCCAGCCCGGCGGGGTCGGCGAGCCGCGTGTGCCGCTGTGATACCGTGCCCTGCCCGTTCGTCCGGGCTGTACGAAGACCCATCATGTCGCGCGCCCGCCCAGTCCTCTCCGCTGCCCTCGTGTTGACCTTCCTGCCCCTGGTGACCGCCACTTCGGGATGCAAGGAGGAAGAGACCCGTCTGTTCGACGAGGCTGGGGTCTGGGCCCTCGAGGAGTACTCGCTGGCCGGCGCGGGCTTCCAGTCCATCGACCAGGTCCGCGAGAACCGCTTCTTGCTTCGCTTCAGCCCGGGAGACGGCGTCGTCGCGGCCGCCAGCTGCCACGCCGAGGGTTCGAGCAATGGGGTCAACGACGCGACCTGCAGCCTGAACAAGGCGATCTCGACCTGGGATTGTCGCTGCTTCGCCTACGAGTTCGACGAGTCGCGCATGGTCTGGCAGGAGTTCGCTCCTGGCGACGAGCCCTCGCCGGTCGGCGACCCGCTGATCGAGGACTCGGGTGCCCACGAGCTCATGGTCGATGCGGCCAACGCCGCGCGCACCTTCCAGTATTTCTCGCTGCCCGAGGGCCTCTTCGACAGCGACGGCACGACCTCGAAACACGTGTTCCAGATCAAAGCGGACAACCTCTGGACCGGGGTCGACGTCAACGAAGACGGCGTGCTCGACCTCGAGGCCTGCTCCATGAGCTGCTTCCCGTCTATGCGGGAGTAGGGCACGAGTAGAACGGCCTCCCGGTCCACGCTCGAGTTCGGCGTGGGCCCACCCTGTGGAGGTGCTCGGTTCGCTGGTGCGGCCCCCGGTCTTCAAAACCGGTGTGGGGTGCGAGAGCATCCTAGGCAGGTTCGATTCCTGTGCACTTCCGTCTTCTGTTTGGGTCTGAGCCACAATAGGGAGGCCTGCTAGGGCGCGTGTCGCAGGGTTTCGAGTGCTTGGCCCCGTATGCGCCGGCCTTGGAGTGGGTCGCCTGCGCCGGCAACCCACCCCAATGGTCGTGGTCCAACGGGCCTACGCGGGCGAAGTTGAGGCCGGCCCACGACCTTGCGGGCGGCGGCGGCGGCGCATCGAACCGTGCCGCGACGCATCGCTCTGCCGTGGGTGATCGACAACCTGCGAGAGCAAGTCCGGAGCGGGCCACGTGGTGTGCGGCTGCTGGACTGAACAAAAATACCTGATCTTTGCTCGGGTGTGAGGAGCAACAACACGCCTTCGTTTTTTTTGTCAAAAACGGGCTCCCGAGAGATCTGGAAGGGCTAAGATCTAGCGAGATGCCCCGGCTCTACGAGCGACCACCCGTTCGGGAAGCTGTATGCGAATTTCACTTCGTGAAGCGAGATCCTGACCCAACTGCCTCGGGAGTGCTGAAGGCGGAAGTGTCGCAGGAGTACGATGGTATACCTTCCACAGACCAAACATTCCAAGTTGGCTCTGGTGGAGAGCCAGCCGCCTATTTAAACATCCGCGCGCCCGAGACGGCCGTCAGACTCCCCTCCCAAGATAGGCGGAAGATGCTCACTCTGATGCCATCCCTCTTCGCCGTGCACAGACTTCCCCCGTATGAGGGGTGGACAGAGCAGTTCTTTCCTCAAATCCAATGGGCGTGGGAGAAGTTTCAGAGAGCATTTCCGCATCCGCGACCAATTTCCAAGGTCGTTCTGCGATACTTGAACACCGTCAAGGTTGCTCAGGAAGACCTCGGAATTCGTCTCGACGCCTACTTCAGCAACGTTGGGGGATTGCCTGGTGAACTCGTAGACTCCGCGGGAGTCAGTTCGCTCGCATGCCGCTATGAAACAACGAACCTGACTCCAGAAGAAGATTACGTAACAGTGTTTTCTGTCGGTTTTGCAACGCCGAACAGCGCCTTGGGAATAAAGGAGGGATCGTATCTGCTGGATATTGATGTCCAACGCAGCTGGCCTAGTGGATTCTCAGATTCTCCACTTGACCACCTGGACGATCTAAAACAGCGTGAGCGTACAGTCTTCGAAGCCACCATCACTGACAAAACTCGGAAGCTATTTCAATGATTGTTGAGAGTGAACTTGAAACCCGCAAGGGCACGGCCTCTTGGGCCGACTGGGACCGCGCTCCCGTCGTGAAGCAGGAAGTTCCTGCCCCCCGACTCACCTGTTCAGTGGAGGTTTCTCATCGTCACGCGGCTGCATGCACCCTCGCGTTCTTCATCGGAGGTATCAGTGCTCGTGCTGCCCCGACTCTACACATCACTCAGACGCCCCCGGCCAGTGAACAGCCTCGCTCTAAGTACTGGGCGTTGTGGAATACATGGTTAGACAATGAGGCTGGAAGTCAGGGGTTTACAGCCCGACAGATTGAAGCAGCGCAACGCATGAAGGCTCCCTCGCGCTTCCGAGGAGTCCCCTCAGCGCTTATGGATGCCGAAGAGAACCTTTGCCTAAGCTGGAGAGAAGGCCCTTGGGCTCTCTCAGTCGAGATCGATCCAGACGGTGATCCGGAGTGGTGGGCCTACTCCACGGAGACAAAAAAATATCTATCGGGAAGGCACGAAATCAACTCTGAGTTTGAGTGATGAAGCTTCTTCGCTTCGTCCCCGGCACCAGGGGTGGTTTTTATGTCGAAGGCATCACAACGCCTCCGGTGAAGCTATTCCAGCCATCAACCGACGACATCAATGCCGCCGCTGAAACTGGAAGCCCCGTTCGTGTGTCCGTCTGGAACCTGGATAGTACGAGCTGTACGGAAGCACATCAGGTACAGTGTTGTCTAGCAGAGGGAGAGCGACCGAAGCGGAATGCAGTCTATATCGGAAGTGCTGATATCGAGGAAGTCGCAAGAAAGGCCCACGAGAGGGGGATCCATGGAATCAAGCTCGTTGATGACCCTCTCGAAGAAGGTCCTTGCTCAGGGCACCCAGGATATGATGGTCATCGAGGCATCGAAGGACTGAAGAGACAAAAGGGTTGCAGTAAAGCAGACATGCGAGCTATTTTGACAGAGCTAGCGAGCCGCTGCCTCCCGCACTGTCCTGAATAACAACATACGGGTATAGGCACGCTCCTATTACACCAACGTGTCCAGGCGCTGAAAGAATACCCCAGCGGTTCCTAGTATACGATTCAGAAGAGTGTAGAGGACCGTCTCCGAGCAGGATTGTAACCTACCATGGATGCGGCTTGGCGGAGCAAGTACTACGGCTACTCTCGTCCGAATTTTGAGTCGATTCCTGTGCACTTCCGTCCTATTCGTGGCCGGGTTCGCCCGGTCGGTCTGAGCGGCCGTCGGCGTGGACGGCGAAGCGGCCGGCGTCGCGGGGATGGACCGGGTCGTCGCTGGGCCACGGCCAGCCCCCAAACTGATCGTTACGATAGTCGCGCATGGCCTGGTCGAGCTCGGCCCGGGTGTTCATGACGAAGGGCCCGCGGTGGGCCACCGGGGCGCCGATCGGCCGGGCCTGCAAGACCAGGAGCTGGGCCGGAGTGGTGCCCCCATTGACGAGCGGGATGGGCAGGTCGGGGCGCACGCGCAGACCCGAGTGGGGGAGCTCGCTGGAGCCGACGCGCAGGCCCTCACCGGCGAAGAAGTAGAGGCAGCGCGTAGTCCCGGCTTGGGCGGGGGGCATGGTCCAGGACGCGCCGGGGGCGAGGGCGAGGGTCCAGACCGCGAAGTCGGTGTCGGTGCGGGCGGCCCACGAGTCCGGGGGTGGAGACGGCGGTCGAGCATCCTCGAGCCGGCCGGCGACGACGGTGATCTCGACGGCTCCGTCGGCCAGCGAGAGGGTCGGGATCTGCTCGCCCCAGAACATGGAGAAGTGGGGCTCGGCCAGTTTTTGAGCGGGTGGCAGGTTGATCCAGATCTGGAACAGCTCGAGCGGGTTGGGGCCGGCGGCGTTCAGGAGCGGGAACATCTCCGAGTGGACGACGCCCCGGCCGGCAGTCATCCACTGGGCGTCGCCGTCGCCGAAGCGGGCCGTGGCGCCGAGCGAGTCGCTGTGGTCGATACGCCCACGGCGGACCAGGGTCAGGGTCTCGAAACCACGGTGAGGGTGGCGAGGGAAACCGGGGACGACGTCGCCGTGATACATGCGCCAGCCGTCCCGGGCTTCGAAGTCCGAGCCCAGGTTGCGACCTGCGAGCGAGGCGGCCGGACCCATGGCGGCGTTGCCCGCGGGGTAGGCGTCGTCGTGGTGGACACAAAACAGGAACGGGTCGAAGGTCGGCCACACAAAGCCGAGCTCGAAGCTGTCGAGGATCAGATCCACGGCTCTACTGTCTCACGGGTCACGGGTCACGGGTCACGGGTCACGGGTCACGGGTCACGGGTTGTGGGGCCCGGGTCGGTGATCACCCCCTGGATGGCCAGGGCGCACAAGCCGAAGCCCGAGCTCTGCGTGCAGAGATCGGGCTTCGACGGAGGAGAAGGGATTCGAACCCTTGGTACCCGTGAAGGTACTACGGATTTCAAGTCCGGCGCCTTCGACCACTCGGCCACTCCCCCACTAGTCGACCGCACAGGTGGCGGCGCAGTTGGTCGCGGAGCATGCCAAAGCAGGCCGTCCGCGTCCAGGGTCGAGGCTGCTACAGCCCCCGCAACAGGCGCTCGACCTCGCGTCGGCCCGCGGCGTTGGCGGGCGCGAGCTCGAGGTAGGCCTCGAGCGCGTGCCGGGCATCGGAGGATCGCCTGAGCTCGACGTAGCTCTCCCCCAAGCGCCGCCACGTGTCCATGAGCTGGCGACCCTGGGCGTTGTCGATGGCGTTGTCGATGCCCGCTTGCAGGGCCCTGACGGCCGGCCTGTGTTTGTTGCGGTCGTTGTGGATCCGCCCCTCTTGGTAGTAGGCCTCGAACAAGGTGGGGTCGAGAGACTGGGCCTTTTGGAAGGCCGAGATGGCCTGCTCGGTCTTGCCCAGATCGCGGTGGGCGAGGCCGAGGGCGAGGTGGGCGTAGGGGAAGGCGTCGGTCTCGTCGACCACGGGCTGGATGAGGTCGATGGCCTTGGAGGCGGCGCCGTCGTAGGCGTAGAGGCGCCCGAGCAAGGCTGCAGCCTCGAGGTTGGCGGGGTCGAGGTTGATGGCCTTCCTGTAGTGGGCGCGGGCCTCGGCCGGGCGGGCGTTGTACTCGAGGGCCTGGCCCAGCCACAGCTCGACATCGGTGTCGCCCTCGCGGGTCTGGGCCCGCTCGATCTCGGACAGGGCCTCGGTGTAGTCGCCGGTGGCGAGCATGCAGCGGCCGAGCAAGAGGTGGGCGAGGTGCTGGGTGGGGTCGCGCTCGAGGACTTTCTGGGCCAGGGTTTCGGCCTGGGAGGGCCGGTCCTGGGCGAGGCGCAAGGCGGCGCCGGTGAGCAGGAGCTCGGTCGAGGCGGCGGGCGAGTCGAGGCTCGAAGCGATCAATGTATCGAGCTCGTCGAGCTTGCCCTGGCGCAGCAAGGCTCGGCCCAGGGGGGCGGTCAGGCCCGGGAACCCGCCGGTTCGAGCGTGGAGCTCGAACAGGGCGGCCTCGTGTTCGTCGCGCTTGCCGACGGTGGCCAGGAGCTGACTGTGCAGGAGCTGGGCGCCGTTGTCGGTGGGGTCGGCGGTGACGGCCCGCTCGACGGCGATGACGGCCTTGTAGGGCCGATCTTGGTCGCGCAGGAGCCGGGCTCGGGCCTGTTCGATCTTGGATAGGGCTCGGCGACCGGCGGGGCTGGAGGTGGCGTCGGCCGCCTCCAGGCGAGTGAGCTGGGCGTCGAGGTAGCGGGAGGCTTCGTTCTGTTGCTTGGCCTCGACGAGCAGCTCGACCTCGGCGACGATCGCCGGCCAATGGAGGGGCGCGGCCGCGAGCGCGGCGCTGTAGGCCGCCCGCGCCTCTTCGACCTGGAGGTTCAAGGCGTGGGCCTGACCGGTGAGGACCTGGGCCTCCGGATCTCGGGCGCCGGCTTCTCCCATGTTGGCGACATGGGTCAGGGCGGCCTCGAAGTCGCCCGTCAGGAGCTCGTAGCGGGCGATCACCTTGATCACGGCTGGGTCCTTGGGGTGTTCTTGCTCGAGCACGTCGACGGCCCCGCGGGCCAGCGCCAGGTCGTTGTTGCTCATCCACAGCTCGATGCGCGCGATCTGGGCGGGGACCGAGGACTCGTCCGTGCCCAGGGCCTGCTCGAGCAGGCGCATGGCCTCCCCCGTGCGACCTTGGCGGCGAGCGATGTCGGCCCGGGCGCGGAGCAGGCCGGACTTGTGGGCCTTGCTGATCGCCGTGGGTTGGATGCTCTTGCCGACCTCGGCGGCCTCGGCCAGGTAGCCGAGATCGGCGGCGGCCTGCATCTCGGCCTCGCGCAGGGCGAGGTGGTCGGGGGCGGACTCGGCCGCCTTGCGGATGGCTGTGAGGCCGGCGTTGGGATCGGCGGCGATCTGGGCTTGAAGCACGACCAAGCTGGCTGCGCGGTCTCCCGGACGCAGGGCGAGGCAGGCCTCGGCGGCTGTACGCGCGGCTTTGAAGTCGCCCTCTTCGAACAGGGCCCAGGCCCTGTAGAGGATGCTGCGAGCGTCTCCTCCATCGAATTTGGTGAGTGCGTCCTTCGGGTTTCCACCTGCGAGCAGGGCGAGGCCGAGGAGGCGGGTCGCGTGGGCCTCGGTGAGGGCTGCGTGCGGCTCGAGCAGGGACGCGGCGAGCTGCAGGCGCTCGGCGTCGGGGCCGTAGCGATAGTGGAGCAAGAGCGCGGCCTCGGCCTGAGCGAGGGGCTCGTCCTTGGCCTGGGCGAGGGCCTGGACGTACGCCGGGGGAGCGTCGAGATCGAACTTGGCGAGGGTCGCCTCGGAGCGCTCGGTGAGCGAGACCTCGGTCGTCGCCGCGCCCTCTTCGGGGCTCGGGTCCCCGTCGTCCAGGTTGGCCTGGGGTGCCGGCTCTGGATCGGACTCGAGCAGGCCGAGTTTGTCGACCGCCACGAACCCGCCGACCCCCAATACGGCCAGGCCGAGGGCGCCATAGACGAGGTAGCGGCCGATGTTGCGGGGGGGCTCGGGGGCGCCGGCTCCGGTCGCTGTGGGCTTGGGTTTGGGCCCCGGATCGAGGCTGGGCTCGGCGTCGGAGGTCGGCTCGGGGAGTTCGTCCGTGGGTAGGGGGAGGTCTTCGGCGCCCGGGAGTCCGTCGAGCTCCGGGATGTCGAGGTCGGCCTCGAACGCCGGAGCGGGGAAGTTGTCGGCCGGGGTGGGGAAGTTGTCGGTGGGGGCGGGGAAGTTGTCGGTGGGGGAGGGGAAGTCGTCGGCGGGAGAGGGGAAGTCGTCGGCCAGGGCCGGGAACTCGTCGAGGGCGGTGGGGAGATCGGGCAGGCCGGCGGGGCTCGGGAGCTCGGCGGAGGGGGCGGGGAGGTCGAGATCTCCGAGGTCATCGAGATCTCCGAGGTCATCGAGGTCATCGAGGTCATCGAGGTCATCGAGATCAGCGATGCCCGAGCCGGCGGGAGTGGGGAGGTCGAGATCTCCGAGGTCGCCGAGAGTGTGGGTCGAGGTCGCCGAGGGAGTGGGCAGGTCGAGATCGAGGTGCGGCCCGGCCGAGGCTGGGAGATCGAGCTCCGCCTCGTTGAACAGGGATCCGCGCGCCCGAGGCACGGGCAGGTCCATCGCGCTGTCCTCCGCCAAGACCGGGGTCTCGTCGAGGCCGATGATGCCGCTGGGGGACAGGTTGCGCTCTCCGGAGTCGCCCGGGCCGACCGGGCTCGGGAGGTCGAGGTCACCCACCTCGAGGTCATGGCCGGCCGAGAACTCGAACTCATGGACGCCGCTGGCTTGCACCGGGTCCTCGTCGGTGAAATTGGTCACGTCGCCCGCGGTGATCGAGCCGAGCTCGGGCATGTTGTCGAGGTTCCCGGAGAAGAAGGGATCCTCGACGTCGAAGGTGCCGGAGTCGTCGACCTCGAGCACGCCGCTGGAGAAGGCCTCGTGCCGAGAGGGAGGTGGCTCGGGGGAGGACGCGAGCGGGGCCCCGCTCGCGCTGCCGGCTCGGAAAGGACGACCGGGGAGCGGTGGCGCCGATGCCGGGACCGATGCCGGGACCGATGCCGACCGAGGGGGCGCGCTCGCTCGGGTATTCGGGACTGGTGGGGGGATCGGCGGGGCGCCGGGGATTCTCGGCGCGGAGGATCCGAGGCTGGGCGGGGCCGGGACCCTGGGCGGAGCGGAGGGTCCCGGGATCCGAGCTGGGGCGCCTGTCGTGGGTGGCGTGGGAGCCGAGACCGGTGGAGCTGCGGGCTCCGGTGGGGCGCTGAAGCTGGGAAAGGGGAGCTCGTCGTCGTCGTCGCTGGGGAAGGGGAGCGCGTCGTCGTCGTCGTCGGGCAGGCCGATGCTGTCGTCGTCGTCGTCGGGCAAACCGACGGGTGCGGGCCCGCCGAGGGGCATCTCCATCTCGAGGGGCATCTCGAGGGGCGCGTCGTTGGGACTGTGGGGGAGCGTGAGGACGCCGCTGGCGGTCTCGAAACTGACCCCGGGCATGCCGAAGAGGGTCTTGGATGGCGCCCCTCGTCCCGACGGAGGCGGGGGGGGCAGGGAGTCGCCCATCGGCGGAGGAGGGGGGAGGGGGGAGGCTCCGGAGCTGTCCTCGGCCACGGGCGAGTCGAAGGGCGACGGGACCGAGTCGGTCTCGGTGCCACAGCGCGGGCAAAACGGCGGCAGCGCGGCGGAGTCGGCTATCGAGTGGCTGCAATTCGAACAGGTGAACATAGCGACAGGGGGTCCCGCTGGCCGCAGGCGGAGGGATGTGATCATAGCATCGCCTGCGGCGATCTCAGGAATTGGTGAGGGTCCCGATGGTGTGTCGAGATCGAGATCGGGGATGTGCCTGTTACTGTCCTCGCTCGTGATCCTCCGCGACCCGGTCCACGGCCTGATCTCCTTTGCCGACGACGACGGCTCGAGCGGGGCCGGCCGGCTCTTGGTTCAGCTCATGGACACGCGGGAGGTCCAGCGCCTGCGACGGATCCGGGCCCTGGGCCTGGCCGCCCTCGCGTTCCCCGGGGGCGAGCACTCGCGCTTTGCCCACGCGATCGGCTCGGCCCACGTCATGGGTCGCTACCTTCAGCGGGTCCAGGCGCTGGCCGGTGACCTGCCCCAGCGCGACCGCATCGACCCAGGCTGGGAGGCGATCGCCCTGGCGGCCGCCCTGCTGCACGACCTCGGCCACGGACCGCTCTCCCATACTTTTGAACATGTGCTGCCCGGGGGCCGGACCCACGAGTCGTGGACCTCTCAGATTTTGCTCGACCCGGACACGGAGGTGCACCGGGTGCTGCGGGCCTACGACGCCCAGGCCCCGGCCGCAGTCGAGCGTCTGATCCACGGCCAGTGCCCGATTTCGCACCTCGCGCGGGCGGTCTCGGGGACCTTCGACGTCGACCGCTGCGACTACCTCATGCGGGACAGCCATATGACCGGGGTCCGCTACGGGCTCTTGGACCTCGACTGGCTGCTGGCCTCTCTGCGCCTGTACTCGCCCGAGGGGGGCCGTGGGGCGACCCTCGCGGTCGACGGGGCCAAGGGCTTGACCGCGGTCGAGGGCTTCTTCCTGGCCCGCTTTTACATGTATCGCCAGGTCTACCTGCACAAGGCCGTGCGCGCGGCCGAGGTCATGGTCCGGGCCATGTTCCGGCGCCTGTGGACTCGCCACCAGGACGACGCCGCACCCGTGCTCGGGACCCCCGCGGCGCTCGTCGATCTGCTTCGAGGCCGGGAGATCTCGACCGAGGACTACCTGAGCCTCGACGACGCCCAGCTCGACAGCGCCATGTGGCACTACGCGCGCGGCGACGACCCGGTGCTCCGGCAGCTCGCCCAGGGGCTTCGGGAGCGCAAGCTGCTCAAGAGTGTCCGCCTGCGTGCGGAGCCCGGGGAGCCCAGCGATGTCCACGACGCCGAGGTCCACGCCCGCCTCGATCCCCTGGCCCGGGAGCTCGGCTTCGACCCCACCTACTTTGTGGCCACCGACCGGGTCGAGGCCCGGGCCTACGTCGAGGACGAGGCCCTGGTCGTGCTCTCGGGCCCACGCGTGACCAGCTTGGTCGAGGCCTCGCCGGTGATCCACGGCCTCGCCTCGGAGGTCTTCATCTCGCACCGGGCCATGTTCCCGGCGGCCATGCGCGAGCGCGCTGCGGCGGCCCTCGAAGATCTGCGCTGACTCGCGCCCGGCTCGAACCACACACACCCATGGGTCAACGACGCTTCACCGCCGAGCGCTGCGCCACCTGTGGCCTGCATCGACCCTTGTGTGCCTGTGGCCTGCGCCCGAGCCTGACCCTGGGCACCGGGCTCCTGGTCGTCCAGAACAACAAGGAGCGCCACAAGCCCACCAACACCGGGCGGATGATCACCCAGGTCTTGGCCCACGCCGAGTTGGTGCACTACGGAGCTCGGGGTGCGGCCTGGACCGCCGGCGAGGCCCTGACCCGCGCCGACCACGACTACTTTCTGCTCTTCCCTCGGGTCGACGATCCCGAGGGTCCAGACCCCCGGCCCCCGCCGATCTTGACACCCGAGATCGCCGCTCGCCGTCGCCTCGAGCGTCCGGGCGCCACCCCGACCATCGTGGTCCTCGACGGGACCTGGGCCCAGTGCTCCCGCATGAGCCGTCGGGTGCCTGAACTCGCCGCCATGTCGGCGTGGTCACTCGAGCCGGGACCGGCCTCCCACTGGGGGATGCGTGCGGCCTCGGAGCCCAGCCGGATCTCGAGCTTCGAGGCCGCGATCCGCATCGTCGAGCTCTTCGAGGGCCCTGAGCCCGCGCTCGCCATGCAGGTCTACTTCGACGAGGTCGTCGCCCGCATGCAGTTCATGAAAGCCAAGCGGGCGAGCCCGGAGGTCCCTCAGGAGTGGGTCGAGGCCAGGGCCCGCCGCTTCGGTGGTGGATCCTGAGCCGGGAATTCGAGCTTCGCGGTCGTGCTACACAGGCCAGGTGCAGCTCCGAGAGTTGGTCGCCGCTCACCTCCGCCCCACGCGGGAGGAGAGCCTGCTGTTGGAGACCGACTTCACCCTCGCCCTCCACGATCAGGCCGGTCCGATCGGGGCCGAGGCCGTGGCCGGCTGTGGCTGGGGCCTCGACCACTTCGGTGGGGAGCACGTGCTCGCCGCGGCCCTGTCGCGCTCGACCCCGAAGCGCTACGAGCACCGCCTGACCCTCGCGATCACCGATCGGCGGACCATCGTCAACGGCTGGTCCTCGACCAAGGGTGGCCTCAACGACATCCGTTTTTGTGTGCCCCACGACTTGATCACCCGGGTCGAGGTCAAAGACGGGATCCTCGCCAATCACGTCAAGCTGTTCGTCGGCGGGCAGGTGTACGAGCTGGGCTTCACCGAGATCACCGAGCCGCTCGGAAAGTTGTTCACGGCCCTGGCCCAGCTGCACCCTCAGGCCCGGTCCGCGCCGCCCATCCCCCTGCCCGAGGTCAGCGCCACCGATCCCGCCGCGGCCCGGGCCGGCGCCCAGTCTCTGTGGCGTCAAGATCCGCCGATCAACCAGGCCATGATCCACATCGACCAGCTCGTCAGCGGGGGCCAGATCGAGGCCGCCTCGGGCTACGATTTTGTGTGCCGCCTGCTCATGGCCCACCGCAGCGCGATCGCGGGTCCGGGGGGCAGCCCTGCGCTCGGCCAGACCTGGCTCTCGCCCATGAGCGCCCAGGACCTGGGGCACACCTTGGTGGGCATCTACGGGCCCCCCGCCCACTACCAGGTCACCGACGGTTGGGCCTGGCACCAGTTCCGCATCGATCCCAACCGGGACTACCTCGGTGCTGTGCTCTCGGCCCTCGGTGTCGCCGCCTTCGTGGGCCTCGGCTTCGGCTTCTCCCCGGGCGCCGCGATCGCCCATCAGCTCCTGAAGCGCGACCCGATCACCAGCATCCGCGTGGGTATTCGGGACGGGAGCGCCTGTTCCATGTACGTCGTCGAGGGCCCGCGGGGCAAGCTCGAGAACAGCGACGCCAACATGGCATACCGGCTCCACCAAGCCCTGATCCACTCGGCCTACCGGGTGCTCGAGCGCCGCTGCGTGCTCGGTTGGGCGGTCGAGCACGCCGCTTTGTTCCGCTGACGGTAGTCGGCCGACGCGGGCCTGGTTCGCCGACCGCCGTCTCGGCCCGATGCGCTGTCTCCCGACAGATGCGCTGTCTCCCGACAGATGCTCCGTCGACCCGGGGCTGGTGGTCCACCGACGCGGGGGTTCCCGACAGGTGGTCTTAGGGCGGCTGGTGGTCCCTTCGTCGGGTCCTCGGGCTTTGATGTTAGCGTGGCCCCGGTGGAGGACGCGGAACTGCTGACGGCCTGGGCTGGGGGGGACAAGCTCGCGGGCGAGCGCCTCTTCGAGCGCCACTTCGAGGCTGTCGCTCGGTTCTTCCGCAACAAGCTCGCCGCCGACACGGGCCACGAAGACCTGATCCAGCTCACCTTCTTGGGCTGCGTCGAGGCCCGCGAGCGGTTCCGCGGAGACAGCAGCTTTCGAACTTTTCTGTTCGCCGTCGCCCGCAACCAGCTGAGCAAACACTGGAGAGGCCGCAGCCGGGACCGCCTGGACCTCCAGACCATGTCCGTCTTCGATCTCGACGAGAGCCCAAGCGTCGTGATCGCCCAGGACCAAGAGCACTTCCACCTGCTCCTCGCCCTGCGCCGGATCCCCCTCGATCACCAGGTCGCCCTCGAGCTGCACTACTGGGAGTCCATGACCGCCGCCGAGATCGGCGAAGTTCTGGACGTCCCTCTCGGCACCGCCAAGACCCGCCTGCGCCGCGCCAAACAGCTGCTCGCCGCCGAGCTCGGGGCGCTCCACCGAGGCGAGCGCCCCGCCGACGCGACCAGCTCCGGCCTCGACACCTGGGCCCGCGAGGTCCGGTCTTCGCTGACCGACAGTGCGCAGGTCGGCGGTGGGCCCCAGTTCAAGGACTGAAGGGGAGAGAGTCTGCTCCATCGGAGGCCCCCGATGCGCGTTCATATTGTATTCTCTGAACATGGGCGATGAGTCCGGCTGGCGTTTCGATCCTGTGCCCCCATCAGGAGCACGACAGGGGGGAGATCCGGCTCAGTATGTATTTGAGCCGGATATCAACGCCCTCGTTCGGGAGACTCTCCAAAATAGCAATGACCAGCTCGCGCTCGGTCATGACCGGGTAGAGGTGACGTTTCGATCGGTCTCTTTTCGTGGTGAGGCTCTCGACGATATCGCCGAGCTGTTCGACCTGAAGACCCTTCGCGCGCACCTTGCTGCAGTAGAGGTTGCGCGAGCCCGTTTTGAGCGCGGCCTGACGATGTTGGACGGAGATTCGTTGGCCGGACTGTGGATCGAAGACCTGGGCACGACGGGGTTGGTGGGAGAGGAGCGAGGCTCGGGCAATTTTTCGGCCCTGTGTCGGGATCGGTTGTTCAGCGAGAAACAGAGTCTAAGTGGTGGGAGCTTCGGGCTCGGGAAGGCCGTCCTCTGGCGCTTCTCCCACCTTTCCACTGTGGCATTCTACTCTCGGATCTCCTCCGGTCCACATGCCGGGCGCGAGCGCTTCATCGTCAAAGCGTCGCTCCCCTTCCACATTCTCGAGGACGGAGGGGAGTACTCTGGAGATGGGTGGTATGGCGCCGTCGAGCGCCTCCCACAGGGTGGTGCACGAGCGGTCTCCCTGTGGGACGACGCGGCAAGGCACGTCGCTACCCGCTTGGGAGCGCGGATATTTGGTGCAGACGAAACGGGAACCAGCATCCTGGTTCTCGGGTTTGGCGATCCCGCACATGATGACTCTGAAGATGACACTCAGGACACAGCACAACTCGAAGATCGCTTGCGAGAGGTCGCTCGCCGGTCGTTTTGGCCTGCCCTGGCCCGGGGTCGTCTCACCGTCAAAGTGGGGGAGAGGGACGTCGACGTCGACGGCGACGATGTCGAGGGACGCCTCGCCCGCATGTTGAGGACATACGACGCGCGCGGTGAATCGGAGACGCTGTCGAATGTTGGAGATGTGGTCGTCGAGCGCGTGTCTGTGCGCTTGCCCCCGAGAAAAGATGGGGAGCACCAGGGGATCGATGCTGTGGCGGATGTGTTGATTCGCCTCGCGGACGAGGACGAGACGGATATCGGATCCATGACTTGTTTCAGGGGTCCGGGAATGCTCATCGAGCAACGTGACTTGAGACAGATCTCGCTCTCGGCTCGACCTTTTCACGCCGTTTTGGTGTGTGGCGAGGCTGTGCGTGGGGCGACAGAGCACGCCGAGGACCTCGAGCAGTACCTGAGGATGGCTGAACCTCCCGCACACGACCGCTGGGTTCCCACGCCACGCTTGAACGAAGTCTACAAGCCAGGGTGGAAAGTCGCCCTCCGTCGGCTGTTCGAGGCGGCGAGCGGCGCGGTGCGGAAGCACGTCTCGGTGCCCATCGAAACCAGTGACCACGGCCCGGATCGCCTGCGGCGGTTGTTTCGCGCGGGAGCGGTCGGGGGCGGCCGCTCCCAGAGCGACTTCCATTTTCGAGATTTGGCGGCCGAAGTCGTCGACGGGGCTTGGCAGTTCCGCGCGACGATCGTACCCAACCTCCCGACGGACTCGGCTTGGCACGCCGAGGTGGATGTCGAGTTCAGAGAAGAGCGGGGGCGGAGGACTGCTCACGGTACGCTGGCCCAGGTATCGGCGGACGACGCCGACTGCGAGTTGGTGGACGGTAGAGGCCGGATTTCGGCGCCGCCAGGGACACGGGCGGTCTGCATCCGAGGCGAGACCGACCCCCGCACCCACCCCGTCGCGGTCCAAGAGGCAGCCATCGAGCTCGTCATTCGCTCCAAAGTCGGTGATTCGTGACGATCGCACGACGTCGCTACCTGCCCTACTCGTTTGCTAGACATGGGCTCGAGCTCATTGTCGTCGCACTTCGAGTAGGCGAAGAGGTGATCGATCTCGGCGAGGCTTACGACGAGGACCGCAGGATCCTCGACCTCAAACGATTCGTAGGGGAGGGGAACTTGTTCGTCGAAGCGGAGGTGAGGGGGCTGACCGAATCTCTCTTTCTCGACACCTTCCCGCCCCGAGAGCTCGAGGCTCCTCCGGTACGCCTCGCCTTGGTGGGGCAGGATGAAAAGGGTTGGTATCGGGTCGCGGTTCCCATGGCACGTAGGGGGGAGACGGCACGGGGCCTACTCGAGATCGTCCCGGCTCACGGGACGGGGGCCATGAGCGTCGAGGCGGTGGCGATGAGGACTGCAGACGCCCCCCTGGGATCCGATGTTCGCTATGCGGGTCGAGCAGGAATGCGGGTCGCAACCTCCAGTCCCATCTCGCTCTCTCTTCGGGAGATTGCACAACCTCCCGGCGGCGCTCTGGATGTCCGCTGGGAGGACTTCTCCGGTTCCAGCCATCCTCGACGTCGAGCCCGCCCTGGTCGAATTTTCTACCTCGAGCCGACCGCAGAGCCGCCGATTCTCTGGCTGAACAAGGGGGTCGACGATCTGGCAGCCGTCCTCGAGTCAAAAGGTACACGTGGCCCTCGAGCGCGAACACGCGACCTCATCCACCAGGTGATCGCGCTGCCGGTTTGGTACGCGCTCGTTCACCATGCCAGCGCTGCTGTGACCGCGGGAGAAGATGTGGAAGGGTGGAGGCGAGGTCTGCTCGCCCAGATCGCGCCGAGGGTGTACCCCGGCCTGCGCCGAGAGACTGCGTACAAACAGTTGATCGAAGATCTGCTCATTGTCCGCGACGACGCCGGCAGCAGCGGTTCTGCGTTGATCGAGAAACTGCTCGCAGCGATCGAAGACGAGGTCGACCTGGTGTCTGTGGTGACCCGAGCGATCAGAGGACTGTCCACGTGAGCACGCCGCTCATGGGTTTGACCAGCCAGGGGCTGGCCGCGGTCGATGTCGCGTTCCTCGAGGGCACCCCTGAGTTTCTTCCCAGCGACGACAACTACGCCACGCCGATCGCGGGTCACGCCCCGATCGATCTCGGGCGACTGCACCTGCCGGAGCCCGGGATGCCATTGGGGGCAGAGGACGACCCCGTCATTGCGCTCGCCCTCCACCGCGGGCTCGACATCGAGCGCGGTGTGGCGACCGATACGCGGATGTGGGCTTGGCTCGCTGCCTGTCATCTCCCTCAATTACTTCGAAGCCGGTGGGCTACTGGCGAGCGCGCACCGAAACAAGCCCGTTTCATCGGCCGGTTGGTCGACCACGGGCTCGCCCGACTGTGGTGGGCGGCCGAGCTCACGTGCACCGAATCGCAGGCTCCACGAGAGCATCGGGAGGCCCTCGGAGCGCTGTTGATGAGCCAGTACCGAACCGATCGCCTGCTCGGCATGAGCATCGCACGTCATCCTCCAGTGCTCCTCGGGTTTCTCGATGCTCTCGGCGACGACATTCGCTGGCAAGTTCTGAACCAAGTCTGTCAGCGGTTGGGAGTGATGGCGACAACCTACGCGGTCGTGGCGATGACGCGCGACGAGACTCGCTCTCTCGTGTCGGTGGTGTATTCGAAGGTGCTGGCGGAAAGAGAATTTCTCGAGGACACCGAACCTGTCGACTAGCAGATTGGCCCCCCGGGCCATCGATTCGACCGATTCAGTTCCATCTCAGACCCACAAGATGGAAAACCACCGCGAACGGCAGATTCACGAAGTCGTCGTACAGGTCCAAACCACCAAAGTCGTAGAACCTGCCGGGTCTCCAGTGCGGTGAGTTTACTACTGACTGGGTCGTGGATTTGACCACCGCTGCGGGCAGCCTTCGTCGACGAGGGCGACCCTTTGGACTGGGCGCCCAGATCCGAGGGCCCAGAGGAGACAAGGCGGACGTATCGGGGGAGGGGGGTCCACGCGCAGTTTGGGAGGGGCCTCAGCCGAAGGCGAAGCCCGAGACCCCTGCGCACCGATCAACCCCAAAACTGCGAAGTCCCCCCTCCCCCGACTGTCTGAGCATGGACCCCCCTCCCCCGATGCGGCGGCCGTGCCCCGCAAGCAGGATCATCTAGCCGCCCTCGCAAGCAGGACCATCGACTCGGGCTTCGCACACAAGACGGGCCCTCAATCGACGACCAACAGCGCCAGAATCCCGATCCCCACCACCACCCCCGGCACCCCAATCCCCACCAACACCCCCGCCGCAACCAGCGACGCCAACAGCCCCAGCACGATCGGGTTCACCCGAGCCAAGGCGGCCCCGACTCGCGGCGCCCGGACCAAGCTCCCTCGGCGTGGCTCCCTCGGGCTCATCGCTCGCCCCGCGGGAGCGCCGGCATCTCGGCCTCGACCAGGACCTCGACCCGCTCGCCCAGCCAGTCGAGCTGGGCGCGCTCCTCGTTCATCTGCCGCCCGTGCAGGACCTCGGCGATGTGGTGACCAAATATCAGGCCGATGCCGGCGCCACCAAAGACGAACAGTGGTTCGATGACATGCAGCCAGTTCGGGATGAGGTCGGTCATGACCGCACCCGCGATCAGTCCCAGGACGCTGCCGAACACCATCCCGCGGCGTCGGCGTTTGCGGGCGATGCGACCGAAGCTGCGGCGCAGGGTCAGGCGGGCGCCGTCGGGTCGTCGATCGATGCTGACCTCGGCCTCCCGGTTGGACCAGGCCATGCCGCTGTCGAAGTGCTCGACCGTACCTGCGCCGCCGAGGTTTTGCTCGAGCTCGCGGATGATGCGATGCCGGGTCTCGGGGCCGGGCAGGGTGGGCAGGTCACGCTCACTTCGGACCTGGGTGCGCAGGCCGTGCTCGCGGCGCTCGGGCAGGCGGCGGCCGGGGTTGTCGGGCTCGCCGTGGTCGTGGACGAGTGTGTGTCGCTTGCGTCTGTGGGCGAAGGGGGGCGCTGGGATGAGGTCGCCCAGAGGTCCGCCGGCGATCCCAAAGCCGGGTTTCCACTGGTGGTGCTCGGGTGTCTCGGGTGTCGGGGGGGTGTCGGGGGCGTCGAGGTCGAGGCCGACCTCGCGGGCGATGTCCCGCATCTCGTCGGCCGTGAGCGCGGGCAGCCCCGTGCTCGGGACCTCGGTGCCCGGGGACCCCGCGCCCGGGATCGACCCGACCCCGAACACCTGGTGGATGGCGCGGGTGTCGAACAAGGCCGGATCTCCCGGGTCTGCGCTGGGTGGGAGCGGGTTCGGGTTCGGGTTCGGGTTCGGGTTCGGGTCGAGCTGGATCACCTGGGGCGCGGGGGTGGTCGGCGCCGACTCGAGCTCGCCGCGCTCGGGCAGGGGGTGGTCGACGTCGGCCCGAACCCCCTCGAGGGCGTCGAGCAGGGCGCTCATGGTAGGAAAACGAGCGTCGGGGTCGACGCTCATGCCCCGGCGCAGCAGGTTCCGGAGCGCCGCGGGGACCCGGGTGTCGCTCGGCGGTGGGGTGATCCGGCCGCTGACGATGGCCAGGGACAAGGTCCGCAGGTCGTCGGTGGGGAAGGGTAGAAACCCGAACACGGCCTGGAACAGGGCCACACAAAATCCGAACTGATCGCTGCGCGCGTCGGCCCGCTCGCCGAGGTGTTGCTCGGGCGCCATATAGGCGGGTGTCCCCAAGAGCACGCCGTAGCGCGAGAAGCTGGTCGCGTTGGCGTCGGTGTCGTCGGCGAAGGCCTGGGGCTCGCCGCGGTCTTGGTCGGGGGCCCGAGCCAGGCCGAAGTCCAAGATCCGCGGTCGACCGTCGGTGCCCACGAGCACGTTGTCGGGCTTGAAGTCACGGTGCACGAGGCCCGCCCGGTGGGCCGCCGCCAGGCCCTCGCCGGCGGCCTGAAACACCCTCAAGATCTCGCCCAAGCTCGGGCGTCGCTGCAGCCAGCGGCGCAAGTTTTGACCCTCCACGTACTCCATGGCCACAAACAGCTGGCCCTCGTGCTCGCCCACGTCGAACACGGCGACGACGTTGGGGTGGGCGAGCTTGGCGAGGGATTGGGCCTCGTGGCTGAGGTTGCTCGCCCGGTTCCCGGTCAGCTCGGGCTTGAGCAGCTTGAGGGCGACCGTCCGACCCAGGCGCTCGTCCCGGGCCGAGTAGACGATGCCCATGCCCCCCGAGCCGATACAATCGAGGATCGTGTAGCGGCCGATCTTCACCGGCCCCTCGGTCGAACCAAAGAGTCGCGATTTGACCTCACGGCGGAGCCGCTCGAGTTCGAGTTGGGTGACCCCGGGCTCGGGCAGGGTCGTCTCGGGGAGGGCGGGGAAGGGGGCCGGTTGCGCGGACATGGCGAATCGCGGGGGTAGTACCCGGCGCCCCTCGGAGGGATTGCGCCCTGGACAAAAAAACTCGAAACATCGGTGAATATCGGTCTGAGAGCCCGCGCAGCACCCTTCGCGCCGCCCTGTTACCCTGCGCGCCATGTCCTGGGAGGATCCGAGCAGTGAGATCGATGGTCTGGTGTCGACCCTGGTCGAGATTCGTCGCGACATCCACAGGCACCCGGAGCTCGGCTTCGAGGAGCACCGGACCCAGCGGCTCGTGGCCAGCTGGCTGACCCGACTCGGGTACACGCCGCGCGAGTGCGCCAAGACCGGGTTGATCGCCGACCTGCGCCCAGAGCTGCACGAGAGCGGGCGCACGATCGGTCTCCGCGCCGACCTCGACTGCCTGCCCATGCCCGAGCACACGGACCTGGCGTGGCGATCGATCCACGACGGCCGGGCCCACAAGTGTGGCCACGATGGTCACACGGCGATCTTGTTGGGGACCGCGGCGATCTTGGCCCACCACCGGGGACAGGTCGGGGGCAACGTGCGGCTGATCTTTCAGCCAGCCGAGGAGGGGGTCGACGGTGGGGGCGCCAAGGTGATGATCGCCGAGGGCGCGCTCGAGGGGGTCGACGAACTCTACGGTCTACACAATTGGCCGGCCTACCCCAGCGGCGAACTGCGCGTGGCCGCGGGTCCAATCATGGCTCAGGTCCACACCTTCGAGATCAGCGTGCGGGGCGTGGGCGGCCACGGCAGCCAGCCGCAGGACTGCCGCGATCCGATCGTCGCAGGGGCGGCCCTGGTCACCGCGCTCCAGACCGCGGTCTCTCGGGGTATCGGCGCCCAAGGCGGGGCCGTCCTCAGCGTCTGCACCTTCGAGTCGGGGACCACGGCGAATGTCATTCCCGAGGTCGCTCGGCTCACCGGCACTGTCCGCAGCTTCAGTGAGGCCGTGACCGAGCGAGTCCTGGACCGCATGCGGGAGGTCGCCGCGGGCATCGCCGCGACCTACGGGGTCGAGGTCGATCTCGCGCTCGAGGCCGGCTACCCGGTGTTGGTCAACGACGCCGGCTGCGTCGAGGCGGTCGAGCGTGTCGCCCGGGCGGTCGGACTCGCGCCCAGCAGCACAGCGTTGCCCATGGCCGCTGGGGAGGACTTCGCCTACTTCGCCGCCGAGCTCCCCTCGGCCTACTTTTTCTTGGGCGCCGGCCGCGAAGGTGAGGCCAATCCGGGCTGTCACCACCCCGATTTCGATTTCGAGGACGCATTGATCCCCGTGGGCATGCGGATGTTCTTGGGGCTGGTCCGAGATCGGATCGAGGGCGCGGCGTAGGGGGTTGGCGATCGACTGCGAGCCTCGGCGCGGACTCGCCCGACGCCGCGCCGCGCGATCCGCCATGCACTCGCCATGCACTATCAAGCACGCGTCTGGGCGTGCAATATCCATTGCCAGCGCCGCGTGCCCATGCAAGAAATCTGGGGGCTACCCGGCTGTCCCCCCCCGGCCCTGGCTCTGCTCCGTTGCCCATGCGACCGCAACTCGACGCCATCGCGACTTTGTTGGACCAAGGCGCCGCCGACTCGGCGGTGCGCCTGCTTCGGAGCTCCTGGCAGCCCGAGCTCCCCTCGAGTGAGCGCATCCCGATCTACTGCATGTGGATCCGCGGGTTGTGCGAGATCGGCGATACGGCTCACGCCCTGACCCTCGCGCGCCGGGCCTCGGAAGAGTTCCCGCGCAAGTCCGACATCCTCACCGCGCTCGGCAACGTCTTGGACCTGCACGGTGAGCTCGAGCAATCGCGCGACGCCTTCGAGCTGGCCATCGCCCTCGACCCCCTCAGCGTGCTCGCCCACTACAACCTCGGCGCCGTGCTCGAGCGCCTGGGCACCGAGGCTCGGGCCGAAGATTGCTACCACCGGGCGCTCGAGCTCGACGAGGGCTCGCCGTCCATGGTCGAGGCCAACGCGGCCCTGGGCGCGCTCTTGCGTCGTCAAGGTCGGCTCGACGAGGCCGAGGAGATCTACGACGCCTACCTCCAAGAGGACCCGCTCGACGTCGAGATGCTCGTCGAGCATGGGATCTGTCTCTCCGACCTGGAGCGCCTCGAAGAGGCCAACGAGCGGTTCGCAACCGCGCTCTCCCTCGAGCCGGAGCACGGCGGGGCGCTCTACAACGAGGCCATCACCCTCTACCGCATGGGTCGCTACGACCAGGCCCGGGAGACCATGGAGCGGGCACGCCGGGCCGACTGCAACAACCCGCTGACCCTGGCGGTGTTGGGCTCGTGGGTGCTCGGCGATCCGCAGGGTGACCTCGACGAGGCCCTGCAGCTGCTCTACTGCGCCCTCGAGCTCGTGGTCACCCTCCACGATCGGGGCGAGCTCGGTGGCGGCTACGCCAGCCTGGTCGCCGAGGAGGTGTTCGAGTCGCTGTGGCAGACCGATCGCTGCGCCGAGGCCCGCGAGGTCGCCCGCCTGTCCGCGCGCCGCGACTGGATCACGCCACACATGTTCGAGACCATCAACCGGGCCGACCACGGGATCTCTGCCCGGCGTGCCGAGGCCTTCCGGGTCTCAGTCTCGGTCCGGGCGAGCGAGGACGAGCAGGAGCAAGACGAGCCCCGAGCCGAGCGCCCGCGCGAGTGGCCGGCCGACGCCGGCGGCTACACCACCGACCTGACGGTGATCGCCGCCGACGAGGCCGAGGCGAAGGAGCTGGTCAAGCGCTACCTCCACGACATCGAGCGCGGCAAGACGATCTGCTGTGACATCCGCGTGGTCAGTCGCGCCGGCGAGAGCCTCGACAGCGGCCGGGCCCGCGGGGTCGCGTGTGTCGAGGGCGGCCGCGCCTACTTTCGCGGCCAAGCCCGCCGCTGAATCAGGATGATCCGGGTCATCAGGATGATCCGGGTCATCCGGGTCATCCGGGTCATCCGGGTCATCCGGGTCATCCGGGTCATCCGGGTCATCCGGGTCATCCGGGTCATCCGGGTCTCGAGCGTTGCTCGGGCGGGTCAAGACCCGTCGGTGGGCGGCTCTCCATCCGGGTTCGAGGCAGGTTGGCCGTGGGGCTGGGGGGCGGCCATCGGCGCGGGGGGACGCAGGCCGTGGATCGTCTTTTGTGAACTGGCGCCGGCTGGCTTCACAGTCTGAGGCTGTGCGCTGAAGCCCGAGAACTTGGGCGCGGGTGTGCCGGTCACGGTCGTGTCCCCTTGGGGCAGAGGAGCAGCTTGGGGCAGAGGAGCAGCTTGGGGCAGAGGAGCAGCTTGGGGCAGAGGAGCAGCTTGGGGCAGAGGAGCAGCTTGGGGCAGAGGAGCAGCTTGGGGCTGGGGAACTTGGGCCTGTGGAGCCTGCGCGTGGCCGCCGTCCGAGGGTGGGAGTGCGGGCGTCGGTGGGAGGTGTCCGTCGGGCATGGCCCCCGTGGGTAGGGGCGGGGCCGGCTCGATCTGTTCGACGCTCGCCGGGCTGCCCTCGCCCAACAGCGCGCTCGGGTCGAGGCCGCCCTCACCCGTGTCGGCTTCGGTGACGATCGGGGCCGGGGTCTCGGCCCGGACTTTGCGGAACCCGATCGCGAAGATCACGATCGAGGTCACGACCGCGGCGAACACCATGGCCGGGAGATCCTCCGTACCCTCGATGGCGTACTTGGCCGAGGCCGGCATGGTAGCGAGCACGCCCGCGGCCATGCCCCTGGGCAGGGAGATGGCGATCATCTTGCGCTCGTGGTCCTCGAACTCGTCCTTGCGGGCGATCAACATGACCACCGGGATGCGGGTGACGAGCAGGGACACACCCACGATCACGCCCAGAAACAGGAGGCTCCACGGGGGCGCCAACATCAGGCCGATGTAGGTGAAGAAGAACGACTTGATGATGAACGCGGCCTGGGTGTGGGTGGTGACGACCGTATCGTCGAGCTTCAGGGGTTTGTCGCCCAGCTGGAAGCCGACCATCTTCATCAGCGACTCGGCGTTGCCCACGATCACCGAGAAGGTCAGCACGGCCATGGCCGCGTTGCCGCCGGCGCGGTCGACGATGACCATCAGGAACATGAGCGCGGCGAGGGTCACCGGGTAGGCGTAGGGGTTGTCCGAGATCAGGCGGAGCACAGGGATCCAGGCCCAGCCCGCGATCAGGCCCAGGAGCAGGGCCACGCCGAAGTTCTCACCCAGGGCCATGACCGTGCCGCTGGCGCTGGCCTCACCCGACTGGATGATGTTCATCATGACCACCGCGACGACCACGCACAGGGCGTCGGTCAGCGCCGACTCGAGGCCGACGAGGTTGGCGACCTTGCCATCGACCTTGGCGAGGTTCATCGACGGCATGATGATCAGCGAGCTGCTGCCCCCGACCATGGCGCCGACCATGACACTGTGGGCAAAGGTCCACGAATCGGCGAGCAGCCCGGTCAAGGCCGCGAGCTGAAGGATCAGGGCGACCCCCAAGGTGCTGATGATGAAGGTGATGACCGCCAGGGCGGAGGCCTTGGGGGCGGCCTGGACGAGGTCTTTGACCACGAGTTGGCGCCCTCCATCGAAGAGCACGACGATCAAGGTCAGGGCCGAGAACAGGGGCAGGATGCCGCTGAGGTTGGCCGGATCGATGAGCCCGGTGGCCCGCAGGACCACGCCGGCGAGGATCAGCCAGACCACATCGGGGATCTGGGTGCGCGCGAAGATGACCTCGCCCGCAGCCCCGAGCAGGAACAGACCGCCGATCATCAGGAGGTAGAGGCCGGTGTCGTCCATGCGGGCCGCGAGACTAGCAATTTATTTTATGCACCGGGCGCTGTGCTCGGGAGCGGGAGGGCGGTCCGGCCCGGGTCGACCTCGACCTCGACCCCCGGAGCACAGCACAGCGCCCGGGCTTCGGTTGCCCAAGGGGGTTCCCAGCGGCGATGCTCAGGGTCGGTGAGGGGTCGAAGGCGTACGGAGCTCGGGGACAGCGCTCAGGCAGGGGTGCGCGAGCGCCCGTGCCCGGGCACCGGGCCAGCCCACGGGACGCCCGCTCGGCCCGCTCGCTTCAGTGGGGTGGTCGCCCGTTTCGTCCGTCGCCGGGGCCTGCTCGGGCTCGGCTTGGTGTCGGCGCTGGCCGGCCCGCGCATCGCCCTTGCGGCGCCCCCGACCGAAGGGTCTGGTCAGGCGCTCGAGATCGAGGGTCTCGTCCCCCCAAAGGCGAAGCGGGCGATCGCGGTGACCTACCCCGAGGCGCTGTTGGCCCGGGCCGAGCCCCCAGCCGGGACCGTGATCGTCCAGTATGTGGTCGGGATCGACGGGCTGCCCACGGAGCTCGAGCTGCTTCAGTCTGTGGACCCGGAGCTCGACGAGGTCGCGCTCGCGGCCGTCGCTCGGCTGCGCTTCGAGCCCGCGAACTACAAGGGCGAGGCCGTCGAGGTGCTGCTCTCGATAGCGATCGAGCTCGGGCCCCCGCCCGAGCCGGGGTCGGTTTCAGAGCCCGAGCCCGGGTCGGTTTCAGAGCCCGAGCCGGGGTCGGTTTCAGAGCCCGAGTCCGACCCGGGTGGGGACCTGGAGCTGGAAGATACGGCTGTCCAGATCCGCGGCCGGATCCGCGAGGCCGGCCAGCGCACCCCGGTCGACGGGGCCAAGGTCCTGGCTGTGCCCGCGCCTGAAGGTTGGGCGCTGGGGCGGGTCAAGCAGCGGCGCTACGAGGACCCGGTCGAGCCAAAGTGGCAAGTCGAAGCCACGACCGACGCCGAGGGCCGGTTCGCGCTCGTCGGGGTGCCGCCCGGGCGGGTTCGGATCGTGGTCTTGGCCCCGGGCTTCGAGCGTCTCGACTATGTGGAGTTGCTCGCGGGCGACGGCGCCATCCTCGAGCTCGAGTATTTCGAGCGTCGCCTCGAGAGCAACCCCTTTCGCACTGAGGTCAGCGTCGATCGTGACCTGCCCGAGGTCACCCGGCGGACGATTACCCCCGGGGAGATCAACGCGCTCCCGGGCACCCAGGGCGACGCCCTCAAGAGCATCCAGAACTTCCCGGGGGTCGCTCGAGCGCCCTTTGGAGCCGGCCTGCTCGTGGTCCGGGGCTCGGCGCCCGGCGACACCAAGACCTACCTGGGCTACCACGAGATCCCCCAGCTGTTTCACTTCGGCGCGCTGAGCTCGGTGTTCAACTCGGACATCCTCGCCCAGATCGATTTTATCCCCGGCAACTTCGACGCCCGCTTCGGCAACGCGATCGGCGGGATCGTCAACGTCGCCCCGCGCAAGGGTCGACGCGACGGCCACCATGGCTACGTCGACGCGGATCTCTTCGACGCGGGGGCGCTGGTCGAGGGTCCGGTGGGCAAGGGCAGCTTCGTGGTCTCGGCCCGACGCAGCTACATCGACGCGGTCTTGGTGGCGGCCATCCCCGCCGACGCGGGCATCGACTTCAACGTCGCGCCCCGCTACTGGGACTACCAGGGCCTGTTCGACTACCCCCTGGGCGCGGGCAACCTGAGCCTGCGGGTGTTCGGATCGGACGACCAGCTGGCGGTGGTCAACCCGAGCGCCAACGAGAGCGAGGCCGACGCCAACGACGGCTTCGAGACCCAGATCGCCTTTCACCGGGCCGACCTGGTCTGGGAGGCCGAGCAGGGCCCCTGGAAATTTCTGTTCACGCCCTCGTTTCGCTACGAGCTGCTCTCGGGCTCCGGTGGGGACATCTTCTCCTTCAAGGTCGAGCGCAAGCTCCTGAGTCTGCGCAGCGAGCTGAGCTACCGGATCTCCAAGCGGGCGGCGCTGCGTGTGGGCACCGAGGTCACGGCGGGGGTCTACTCGCTGGCCGCCCGGGCCCCCGGCTTCCCTCAGATCGGTCAGGGGGGCGACGGTGAGTACCTCGCGGCCGACATCGGGGGGGCCTTCGCGAGCATGGCCCTGTACGCCACGGGGACCATCGCCGTCGGCGAGCGCCTGCAGATCTACCCGGGCCTGCGCTTCACCTACAACGGGGTCGTCCTCAAGCGCGCCGGGGTCGACCCGCGTGTGCGCCTGGCTCTGAAGTTGAGCGAGTCGACCACGCTCAAGGCCGGGGTCGGCCTGTTCTCCCAGTTCCCGGACGTGTTCGAGTTCAACCCGGTGTGGGGCAACCCGAACATCGCTCTCGAGCACTCCGTGCACAACAGCGTCGGGGTCGCCCACACCTTCGACAGCCTCGATCTCTTGATCGAGGGCACCGTGTTCTACAAATACGTCTTCGATCTGGCCGTGCCCACCGACGCGCTGCTGCTCGACAGCGCCGACGGCGGTCAGGTGATCGTGCCCGAACGCTACGACAACGCGGGCTACGGCCACGTCGCGGGCTTCGAGCTCCTGATCCGCAAGAACCTGAGCAAGAAGCTGTTCGGCTGGATCAGCTACACCTTCAGCCGGGCCCTCTACGACCTCGACGACGGCTACGGGTTGATCCCCTTCGACTTCGATCAGCCCCACATCCTGACCCTGCTCGCGGTCTACAAGCTCCCCCGCGGCTGGAGCATCGGCGGCCGCTTTCGCCTGGTCAGCGGGAACCCCTACATGCCGGCCTACAACAGCATCGACGACGCCTCCAGCGGCGACACCTTTCCGCTCGGGGCGCCCCGCAACTCGGAGC
>Ga0256845_1000509_pt1 | contig 36399 bp, 29 predicted proteins | sample RiftiametaG_FD_189101 | JGI IMG/M metagenome (GOLD analysis project Ga0256845, IMG submission 189101) | Tube worm associated microbial communities from hydrothermal vent at the East Pacific Rise, Pacific Ocean - Riftia | ecosystem: Host-associated > Annelida > Integument > Unclassified ...
ATTTTTTTGACTTTTTCCATTCCAAATAGACACTCAACAATAAGTTCTTTAGTGTCTGATAAGATAAATTCTACATCGTATTTTTTTCTTAGTTGATTTGATAAAACAGGAGTTTCCTGTTGAACACCGTTATTCTGACAAGATTCTAGTAGTAGTTTGTCCATTTCTTTAATAAAGCCAGTTAGCTCAACGATGTAGCCTTTAAGAGAATTGAGGTTGCTATTAACGTATCCTAGAGGGTTGTTAATTTCATGAGCAACACCCGCAGCCAATTGACCTATAGACGCCATTTTCTCAGAATGTACTAATTGACTATGTGCCGATTTTAGCTCTTCATATTGTTGTTTTATTTTTTTCCTGGATTTATATGCGGAGAGAAAATTTCCTATATGCATGGTAACGTAGGCTAAGTTGGACATATCTTTATACGAATACCCTTGGTTGTTAACATAGCTCTGTACAACAATTCCACCTTTGGTGTTAACAGTATTAAATGGAAGAAACATCCACTGTTTCGGTAAACTACCTAGAAGTGACACTTCTTTATCATCGCTAAGTTTTAAAATTTCAGCTTCATTAAGGACGAGTGATTTGCCTTTTTTTAAAGCGTAAGCGGTTAAACCATTCTTAAGGGCTGAGTTATTATCTTCGCAGAGTAAATAAGGATCGATATCATCGTTTTGATCGATGATGAAAGGGATATTAAGCAAGCCATTTTCGACAAAAGCGATATAAAAATTATCGATGATCATTAATTCAGAAAGTAAGGTGAAGATTCTTTGATAAACAAGGGTCAAATCATTTTCAGTCGCTTGCAATTGTGAAATTTCTGCGAGCACGTTTTTTACAGCTAATTCTTTTTGTTGTAGCAGATTATCTTGTTCGAGTTCTTTGATCCGTGACTCGAGTTTCAACTGTAGAGCAGAATCCACTAACTTTTCCTTAGATTTTGTCTTAGACTGGTATTGTCAGTCTATTAGATTTTAAGCATAGAACATAATGCTTAAAACGCAAATATATCGAAAAGGGCTGGTCTGGTAGACTATTCGAATGGGTGTTTGCTCGCGTTTGGGGCGACCGATTTTTTTATGCACATCAATACTGATGATCGCTGAGTTATGAACCGTGATCATGTTTTGTTGTTTTTCCCAGTCGTTTAACGCTTTGTTTGCATCAGTATAGGTAGGTGCGGAATGACAGTTACACGCTCCAGAAAAGAGAAATCTACCGGAATACCAACGATAAATGAATTGGTACGTTTGTTGGCTATGCGTGGTGGTTTTTTAGGAAGAAAGGGGACGGAGATCCAGGGCAAACGGGTTATAAATAACCAATTTGCTAAGCTAAATATGAATATTTTCTTCGCGAAACTTCATCGTGATACCTGTTATTTTAGCTTTTTCAATTAGTGTCTGAATAAATGCCTGAATGGCTAAGTGCGACGCTCGGTGGATTAAATAGCCTTTCACCTTTTCTTCAACCATTGAGTACTCAAGAGGCTTGCCTTCAATCTTACGAGTGATATTGACAACATGATAACCATAACGAGATTCTAAAGGTTTATTGGATAGACCCTGTCCCAATGTCATAAGTTGACGTTCAAACTCTGGGACAGTTTGTCCTTTACTCAGTTGTCCAAGCGAACCACCCATCTTTTTAGACGGGCAAGCAGAATATTCATTCGCTAATGTCGGAAATAACATAGGATCATTTTTTAGTTTTGTAATTACATCCTTAGCATTATTTTTAGCGACTTCTCTACCGGGTAAATCATATTTAGCGGCGGCTAGTAAAATATGATCTACTTCCATTAGCGGTAGAGTTGCAAACTTTGCTTGATTATTTTCAAAGTAACGAGCGCAATCTTCGTTAGTTGGATCGCTATAAGTGACATTGTCTGAAATTATCTGTTGTAAAATTTCTTCTTCATTATCTTTAGTGACTTTCATGCCATTATTTTTTGCATGATTGATGAATAGTTGTCTAACTACTAAAGATTGTCCAGCTTCTTGAACGACGACATCAAAGTTTTTATTCTGATGGTATTGCAATTCCGCTGCGAGAGTTTCTTCTTCAATAATAATTCCATTAACGCTTATGACAGGAAGTGGTGCTGACGGAGTAGTTTTTTGTTCTGCATGATTGTGATTGCTACATGACATAATTTTATTCTCTATAAATTAAATTTAATAAATTACTAGTATTTTCTACCCTCTACCAGAAATGTGAGGGAGGGTAGAAACAACCTTAAATCTTACCGCTCTCTAACGACTTGATAACGTCTACCAATGTACCAAACAGGTGCACTGATAATATGAACCAATCGCGTAAATGGGAAAACAAAAATCATACTGAGTCCAACAAATACATGAAGTTTATAAATAACATGTACAGGTTCAATAGCTGCCGCTGCTGCCGCTGATTGGAAAGTCACAATATTTTGTGCCCAATTACCTAGCATAATCATTACCGAACCATCTAAGTGATCCATTGAGATAACGATAGTGATTAAACCGAGAACTAATTGCACCAATAACATTAACAGAATAAAAATATCTGAAAATTTAGATGATGCTTTGACTCTTGGGTCGGTTAAACGGCGTTTGATTAACATCAATAAACCGATTAAACATAAGATCCCAAAGGATCCACCACTGACCATTGCAACCATCTGCTTGTCCGCGCTAGAAATCACATGATGATATAACCATTCTGGGGTTAACAATCCAACGAAGTGACCCATTAAAATAAAGATAACGCCAACATGAAATAGGTTACTCGCAATACGAAAACCTTTTCCATTTAACATTTGACTTGAATCCGCCTTCCAAGTGTACTGCTCTCGATCAAACCGGATCCAACTAGCTATTAACATGACCATGATGGCAATATAAGGATAAATTCCAAACAGTAACGTGTTGATGTTTGACATGAATGTATCTGACATAAGTGTATCTAACATAGTTTTTCTCCTTATAGCCCTGAAACTTGAGCAGCATCTTGTTCGTGCCAGTTAATGGGAACATTCTGAATGGTATTTGGGTTAAGTGAATTAACGGATTTTTGAATTCCAGAGCTTGCGCTAGGGCATTGTTCTCCTCCCTGCACAGGATCATCGAATTTAATCTCTTTATCTTCCCACTCTCTATCAATCGCTTCAATGGTATCGTCGCGTTCTTCTTTTTTGACTGCTGCGGCCACTTCTTGACGATTCACTTCAATACCTGAAAGTTCGATTAATGAATCAAAAAGAACGGAGTAGTCACACTCTCGTTCAATCAATCTTTCCGAAAGCATGGTCATAAGGTGACAAATATCCCCCAACCATTCTTCTGCGTATTCGACTTCTTGTTCACTTAAAAATTCTAAGTATAAAGGAATGTAATCAGGTAGTTGAGAGGACATCACTTCAAAGTCTTTTGACTTATAGACGTTCATTAAATCAACCATTGCTTGACCTCTATCGCGGGATTCACCGTGAACATGTTCAAACAAAAGTAAAGAGAGAGAACGACCTCTATCAAATAAAAGATCGTATCTTTCTTGAGCATCGTATAAATCTTTTTTGCTTAGGGACTCAATAAATTCAATGAGTGATTGTTTATTTTCTTCGCTAACCTTTGCAGACTTAACTACTTGGACTAGCTCATCACTAGCGTCAAAAAGCGCTTGAGTTGGGTAGTCCAATAATCGGGAAATAACTCTTAAAATCATCATAGCAATTCTCCTGTTAGGCTCCAACATTAGTGATTTTAATCACGTCGCGTTTATTGACTTTCTTGGCACCAAACATATTCATATCATTATTCCCTGTGCTACAACCATTTCCGAATGTAAATCCACAGCCACTTTTTTCACCGTAAGCTTCAGGTACGTTCATTTCTCTGTGACCTGTTGGAATAACGAATCGATCTTCGTAATTGGCTATAGCTAAATAACGATACATTTCGTCCGCTTGCTTTTTGCTTAAACCTGCTTGACGTAATACTTCAAGATCTTCTACGCCCTCCACATTTTCTGCTCGTTTATAAGCTCGCATAGCAAGTAGTCGCTCTAACGCTCGAATGATAGGTTCCTCATCACCAGCTGTTAAAAGATTAGCTAAATACTTCATTGGAATTCGCAGTGAACGAACATCAGGTAATACACCTGCCATTCCTAAGGTTCCCGCTTCAACTGCATTTTGGATGGGGCTTAATGTAGGTACGTACCATACCATCGGTAATGTTCTGTACTCAGGATGAAGCGGTAAAGCCAGTTTCCAATCAATGGCTAATTTATAAACAGGTGATTTTTTAGCCGCTTCTAAAACGGAATCAGCAATGCCATCTTTACGCGCTTGTTTTATTACTTTTGGATCGTTTGGATCAAGAAATATTTCTAATTGCTTTTCGTATAAATCAGTTTCTGATTCAGTGGCTGCGACTTCTTTAATTCTATCAGCATCATATAAAATAACACCTAAGTATCGAATTCGACCAACACAAGTTTCAGCGCAAACTGTCGGCATACCCGCTTCAATTCTTGGGTAACAGAAAATACATTTTTCAGATTTTCCTGATTTCCAATTGAAATAAATTTTCTTATAAGGGCAACCACTAATACACATTCTCCAACCACGACATTTATCTTGATCGATCAAAACAATACCATCTTCTTCGCGTTTATAAATCGCACCAGAAGGGCAGGCTGCTACACAGGTTGGATTTAAACAGTGCTCACATAAACGAGGTAAATACATCATAAAAGTATTTTCAAACTCGCCATACATTTCTTTTTGCATGTTATCGAAGTTTTTATCTTTACTTCGTTTTTCAAATTCAGTCCCTAGGATTTCTTCCCAGTTAGGACCCCATTCTATTTTTTGCATACGTTTGCCGGTGATCAATGATCGAGGACGAGCCGTTGGTTGATGTTTGACTTCTGGTGCGGTATGCAAATGTTGATAATCAAAATCAAAAGGTTCGTAATAATCATCAATTTCAGGTAAATCAGGGTTAGCAAAAATATTCGCTAATACTCTAAACTTACCACCAATTTTAGGCTGAATATCACCGCTTGATTTTCTTACCCAGCCGCCATTCCATTTGTCTTGGTTTTCCCATTCTTTGGGGTAACCAATACCGGGTTTAGTTTCAACATTGTTAAACCACGCGTATTCAACACCTTCACGCGAAGTCCAAACATTTTTACAAGTGATTGAACAAGTGTGACAACCGATACATTTATCAAGGTTCAGTACCATTCCTATTTGCGATCTTATTTTCATGGTATTCTCCTATGCTTGGTCAGTAGTTGTGTAAGGACTTTGTGGAAGTGCTTGTGGTAGTCCATCAACAGTATCTTTGTCATCAGAGCCTTCAAGCCAATCGACTTTATCCATCTTTCTAACCACAACCATTTCATCACGATTGCAACCAACCGTTCCGTAATAATTAAAGCCCCAAGATTGTTGTGCATAACCGCCAATCATATGAGTTGGTTTCATTACAACTCTTGTTACCGAGTTATGGTGACCGCCACGAGTTCCCGTCATTTCACTACCCGGAACATTTACAATTCTTTCTTGTGCGTGATACATCATAACCATACCTTGGTTAACGCGCTGAGAAACAACCGCGCGACAAGCGATTGCACCGTTAGCATTAAATACTTCAACCCAATCGTTATCTTCAATGCCTGCTTCTTTTGCATCAACTTCACTCAACCAAATAATGGGGCCACCTCGCGATAAAGTGAGCATCAATAAGTTATCAGAATAGGTACTGTGAATTCCCCATTTTTGATGCGGAGTGATCCAGTTTAATAGGATCTCTTTATTGCCATTTTCTTTGGTGCCTTTTACAACATCAATAGTTTTGGTATTAATCGGTGGACGATATGAAACAAACTGCTCACCGAATGCCTGCATCCATTTATGATCTTGATAAAACTGCTGGCGACCAGTAATGGTTCTCCAAGGAATACATTCATGTACATTGGTATAACCTGCGTTATAACTAACATGCTCATCTTCAAGACCTGACCAAGTGGGAGACGAAATAATTTTTCTTGGTTGTGCTTGAACATCAAGAAAACGAATTTTTTCATCTTGTTTTGGTTTAGCAAGATGAGTGTGATCTTTACCAGTAAACTCACCAATGGCCTCCCAAGCTTTAACGGCGACCGCACCATTAGTTTCTGGTGCTAAGGTCAGGATCATTTCGCAAGCATCAATCGCACTTTCAATGATTGGACGACCTTCACTGATACCTTCATCCGTATTACGATGGTTTAAATCACCTAATAGTTTCACTTCATTATCGGTATTCCAGTTAATGCCTTTGCCGCCGTTGCCTAATTTTTCCAGCAGAGGTCCAACAGAGGTAAACTTCTTATAGGTATTAGGATAATCTCTTTCGACTTCCACCATGTTGGGCGCAGTCATTCCGGGGATTAATTCACATTCCCCTTTTTTCCAATCAACTACATCAAAAGGTTGAGATAACTCGCCTGGTGTATCGTGCAACATGGGTACGGTGACGATATCTTTTTCAATGCCTAAATGCCCTTCAGAAACTTCAGAGAACTTTTTGGCAATGCCTTTATAAATATCCCAATCAGATTTCGCTTCCCACGCGGGATCAACTGCTGTTGAAAGAGGGTGAATAAACGGATGCATATCCGAAGTATTTAGATCATCTTTTTCATACCAGCAAGCGGTTGGTAAAATGATGTCTGAATACATGCAAGTCGATGACATTCGGAAATCCAAAGTAACCACTAAATCAAGTTTACCTTTTGCCCCTTCATCAACCCACTCAGCTTCCTCTGGTTTAATACCATCGACCATGCCGACATCTTCATTCATTACACCATGCTTTTCCGCACCCAATAAATACTTAAGCATATACTCATGCCCTTTACCGGATGAGCCTAATAAATTAGAACGCCAGATAAACATATTGCGAGGGAAATTTTCTGGTGCATCGGGTGCTTCCGACGCAAATTTAATTCCGCCACTTTTAAGTTCTTGAACTAAATAGTCTTTTGAACTCATTCCTGCGGCTTCTGCATCTTTGGTAATTTGTAGCGGGTTTTGGTTTAATTGAGGAGCTGAAGGTAACCATCCCATTCGTTCTGCTTTGATATTGTAATCAAGCATATGTTCTGGGAATTCATTTTTATCAGCCAATGGTGAAAGTACTTCATGAATACTTACTTTTTCATGTCGCCATTGTGATGAATGATTATAGAAAAATGAAGTACCATTCATTTGGCGAGGAGGTCGAGACCAATCCAAACCAAAGGCTAATGGTAACCAACCTGTTTGTGGGCGCAGTTTTTCCTGTCCTACATAATGTGCCCAACCACCACCTGATTGACCAACACAACCACACATCATTAGCATGTTGATGAGGCCGCGATAGTTCATATCCATGTGATACCAATGATTCATCGCCGCACCGACAATGATCATAGATTTACCTTTGGTCTTATGTGCGGTATCAGCAAATTCTCTGGCGATACGTATGACTTTATCCGGAGCAAGCCCTGTAATCTTTTCCTGCCAAGCAGGCGTTCCAGGAATATCTTGATCAAAACTTGATGCAACATGCTCACCGCCAAGACCACGATCTAAACCATAGTTAGCCATCATCAAATCGTATACAGTGGAAACAATAAATGTTTTACCATCCGCGCCTTTGATTGTTTTAGTTGGAACGTTACGGATTAGAATATCTTCACTTAAATCACAAGCATTCCAATGGGTGTTTGATTTGTCAGAGGCAAAATGAGGGAAAGCAACTGCTGATACATCTTCACCAATCAGCGATAATTGTAATTTAGTTTCTTTGCCTTCTTTTCCTTCACGTTCTTCAATATTCCATTTACCTTTTTCGCCCCAACGATAACCAATTGATCCTTGTGGAGAAACCATTGCAGAAGAATTTTCATCAATAGCAACAGTCTTCCATTCAGGATTATTTTCTTGACCTAGGTCACCGGCTAAATCAGATGCTCTTAAAAAACGAGTTGACTTCAGAGAACCTTCTTCATGTTTTTCCATAACAACGAGCATTGGGAAGTCGGTATATTGGCGAACATAATTAGTAAAGTACTCACTTGGATTATCCAAATGGAATTCACGCAAAATAACGTGTCCAAAGGCCATGCCTAAAGCAGCATCAGTTCCTTGTTTTGGATTTAACCACTCATCAGTAAGCTTTGAGACTTCTGCATAATCTGGAGTAATAGAAACAGTTTTTGCACCTTTGTATCTTACTTCGGTAAAGAAATGAGCATCGGGCGTTCGAGTTTGAGGAACGTTTGAACCCCAAGCAATAATATAATTTGAGTTATACCAATCAGCTGATTCTGGTACATCAGTTTGTTCGCCCCATACTTGTGGAGATGATGGAGGTAAATCACAATACCAATCATAAAAACTTAAACAAACGCCACCAATTAAAGATAAATATCTTGAGCCTGCCGCATAAGAAACCATTGACATGGCAGGAATAGGGGAGAAGCCTATTATTCTGTCGGGTCCGAATTCTTTTGCGGTATAAACATTCGCTGCGGCAATCATTTCATTCGCTTCATCCCAAGATGAGCGAACAAATCCACCTAATCCACGTTTAGCTTTATAAGAATGAGTTTTTTCTTTATTTTCTACAATGGATCCCCATGCTTCGACAGGTTCCATTGTTTTTCTAGCTTCACGCCAAAGTTTCATTAGTGGTTTACGAATTTTTGGGTATTTTAATCGGTTGGCACTATATAAATACCAAGAGTAGCTAGCACCACGAGGACAACCTCGGGGTTCATGGTTTGGTAGATCAGGACGTGTTCTGGGGTAATCAGTTTGCTGAGTTTCCCATGTGACTAATCCGTTCTTTACATAAATTTTCCAAGAGCAAGAGCCTGTACAGTTTACTCCATGGGTTGAACGTACAATTTTGTCATGTTGCCAGCGCTGACGATAACTGTTTTCCCACTCACGGCTTTCATTAGTGGTTTCACCATGACCGTCTGAGAATTCGCCTGTTTTCTTTTTAAAAAACTGTAAGCGATCCAAAAATTGACTCATATTATTCTCCGTTATTGAGATAAATTTTTCTAAAACTAAAAAGAGTATTCACCTCAGTGTTTCCGTGGTGAAAATATTTCTCTTATGGGTTATGGAATTCTGCACTTTTTCTAAGATAGAACCACCAGTTAATGACAATACATACACCATAAAAAATTGCGAAACCATACAATGCATTTTCAGGTGTTGTTAATTTGATTTGTTCGCCAAGTACTTTCGGGATAATGAATGCGCCGTAAGCGGCAACTGCAGACGTCCAGCCTAAAACTGGCCCCGCTTGTTCTTTATCGAACACCATTGAAATGGTTCTGAAGGTAGAGCCATTGCCGATGCCGGTAGCCGCAAATAAGATTAAGAACAATACAAAAAATGGAACAAAGAATTCTTCCGGCGTTGCCGATGAGTAGGCAGCTTGCATGTAATGAGCTACGCCTAGTGCGCTTCCGACCATAACGACAGCACAAATTTGTGTCACTAGAGCGCCACCGACTTTGTCAGAAATCCATCCACCAACGGGTCGAATTAAAGCGCCTATAAATGGTCCCATCCAAGCGTACATTAAAGCACTAGGTCCATTTGCATTAGCCATATCATGATTCATGACACCATCAACTATGATATGTTGATAACCAAAAATAACTTTGATGGATAATCCAAAACCAGCAGCAAAACCGATGAAAGAACCAAAAGTCATTGTGTAAATAACACTCATCACCCAAGTATGTTTATTATCAAATATTTTATACTGGCGAGATAAATTTTCTTTAACTTGCCCAGGGATCAACTTTAATAAATAGACTGTTAAAGCTATTACGATTGGTAGAACAATCCATTTACTGATACCAAAACCGGAACCGCCTACTTTTTCGGGTAGCATTAACCACAAACCAAATATAGCCGTCATAAAACCAACGAGTAACATCCCAGAAATGATTGAAAAGGAGCTGACGGGATTGGGTAAATTCGGAGTAACGTGAGGCGCTTTTATATTGTTCATTCCCCACCAACCAACAAAGGCTAAAGGAACTAAAAATAATAACCAAACATAGCCTGCATTGTGGATCCATGCATCACTACCTGCAGGAATTTTTCCAATCAATGTACCTGATGTACTGACTAACTCCATTGGCTCGCCACCAAATATACCAAAAGTCATAAATAATGGAACTAAAATCTGCATGGTAGTCACACCAAAATTACCAAGGCCGGCATTTAAACCTAAAGCAAGCCCCTGTTGCTTTTTAGGAAAGAAAAAACTGATATTAGACATTGATGAAGCGAAATTACCACCACCAAAACCAGATAATAATGCGAGGACTTGGAACACCCAAAGTGGTGTGTTTTTATCTTGTAAAGCGATACCTGCGCCGATTGCTGGAATCATTAGTAATGCAGTTGTAAATACAATTGTGTTTCGACCTCCAGCCAAGCGGATAAAGAAGCTACTGGGTATTCTTAGTGTTGCTCCGGTCAAACCAGCAACAGCCATTAAGGTAAACAGTTCACTTTTAGCAAAAGGGAAACCTAGGTTTAACATCTGGATAGTAATAATTCCCCAGTAAAGCCAAACTGCGAAACCGCATAGTAGACTCGGTATAGAAATCCAAAGATTACGACTTGCAACCTTCTTTCCTTCAGATTCCCAGAATTGGGGATCTTCAACATCCCATTTTTGTAGATCAGACATGAGTAATTCACTCCTCGTATTATAAAAACTAAAACAAACCTCAAAATATTATTCAGCACAGAGGGATGAAAGATAAAGTAATAAAACTTTCTACTCTTTTTTCTCCGCGCTCCGTGGTGAAATATCTTTTTGCTATAAAATTTCGCTATCTTTCTTCATATGAATGATTGAGTAGTTCATCCAAGCCATACAAATGGCAACTAAGCCAAACATCAACATAAAATTAGATGAGCGTATATTGGTGTAATCAGAAAGAAGTCCAAAGAAAATAGGTAATGTAAACCCTCCTAAGCCACCCAAAACGCCAACCATGCCGCCAACTGAGCCCATGTTGTCAGGATAATAATCATAAATTAGCTTATACACGCTGGCTTTACCGATACCTTGCGCGATACCAACGATGAATACCAAACCGGTAAATATCCAAACATTAAGACCAATATTAAATTCAACATTACCTTCAACACCTTTAACGATGAAGCTTGTTTCTGGATAAGATAAAAAGAATAAGCAGGTTGCAGAAATCCAAAATACCCACCAGTTGACTGTTCTTGCGCCTACTTTATCTGAAGCGTAACCACCTGCTGCTCTAATAAGCCCAGAAGGAAGAGTGAATACCATGGTAATGAGAGATGCTGTTTTAAGATCGAGGTTGTATTCACCCATATAATACTTAGGCAACCAAAGTGCGAGTGCAACAAATCCACCAAATACGAAGTAGTAATAAAGCCCAAAACGCCAAACTCTTAATTCTTTTAGCGGAGCAAGTTGTTCTGCTAGCGACTTATGAGTGCCTTTTTCTTTGCGTTCTTGCTGATGAGGATCATCAAAAGTTAAAAACCAAAATAGTATAGCAATTACAACCATAGCTATTGAATAATAGGTGGGAACCATACGCCAACCAACGGCAACAACAATCAGTGGTGCGACTAAGTTGGTTATTGCCGCACCGGCATTACCGGCTCCAAAGATACCCATTGCAGTACCTTGTTTTTCTTTTTCGAACCAAGCGGAGGTAAATGCAATACCAATGGCAAATGAACCGCCGGCTAAACCAACAAATAAACCAGCTACTAGGTACTGCCAGTACTCAGTTGCAAATGCGAGGCTATAAGTCGCTATTGCTACTAAAATCATTTGAATAAAATAGACAATTCTACCGCCATAATAGTCGGTTAAAATGCCTAAAGGTAAACGTGTGATAGAACCCGTCAATATTGGTGTTGCGACTAGCACACCAAATTGAGTATCACTTAATCCAAGCTCTTGTTTTATTTTAAGACCAATAATAGAAAACATGGTCCAAATTGCAAAGTTAAACGCGAATGCGATGGTATTCATCGCAAGAACGGAATTCTGTTTTGTTTTATGACTTGCCATTGTCTGATCCTTACCAAAAAAAATTAATAGTTTTTTTGAAAATAGTTTGGTGTAAAGACATGGTTTCTTTTTGCCAATCTCTTTTCCGCGGTAGAGTATCAATGTGGTTGTTCAATCTATTGATCTAGATCATGTTATTCATAAGCAAAAAATGTTTCGAATGATTGTCCTACCACTAAAGTAGTATAATGAAATTTATATAACCCTTTGAATTTTAAAGATTAAATTCGCGTAATTACTTTTATTGTTTAATGACGCTAACGAATAAACTATTTGTGGGTATTTCTACAAAAACTGATAAAATGACGCTTGATTGATAGTTTTACACTTGGTTTTAATAAAAATTAATGAATAATAATTTCAAACAAAATTTGAGCCAAAATAACAGCGTTGAGTTTTCTGATAGTGTGAAAAATGATAATAGTTGCTCACTGATCACTCGCGCTAGTCAAATAATGGCAGTCATTATTGGCTTAGGTTTGGTTAGTATGATTACCTCGATGCTAGTTTCTGAAAGTTTAAGCGGAGATGCGGAAAAAATTAATCGTGCTGGTGAGTTGAGAATGTTAGCGGTTAAAATATCGAGAGAATCAAATGAACCATTAGATACAGCTCTCAAAAGCCCTAAACAAAATGCGATTGAGCATTTTAGTAAAGCGTTTGAACATCTATTTGATGGAGGCTTAACGGATGAGCTCAAAGATCCCAAAATTTTCTCGCAATATCAAAAAATTCAATCTTTTTGGTTAAAAATTCAATTGAATAAAACGGAAGTAACTCATTATACATATGATCAGTTTGTGATAGAAATTGATCGATTAGTGCTTCTTATTCAAAGAAGTTCAGAAAGTAAGATTGGTATTTTAAGAGCGATTCACGGAATTAGTTTACTCTCGGTTATTATTATCGCTTTTTTCGTTCTAACAAGGATAAATCGTGCGATTATATCACCATTAAAAAAATTAATTTTAGTAGCAAATGCTGCGGGAAAAGGGGATTTTTCTTTACGCTCTGATTATCAAGAAGAAAATGAGTTAGGCTTGCTATCACAAACGATCAATAAAATGTCGAAAGAACTAAAGCAAACCCATGCCGAATTTGAGAAGCGTGTAGAGAATAAAACTAAGGCGTTATCTCAAAGCAACCGTACTCTGGCTTTGTTATATGATGTTTCTAAAAGGTTGTCGGAAGAGAATGCGAAAAAATCTGAAAAGCTTATTTTGAATGAATTGAAAGATGTATTAGGTTTCGGACAACTCTACATTGAGTCATCAACTATCAATATTAATATTGATAGTTTAGCTTTAGATATTACTAATAAAAATGATGTAAATCATAATATTTGTTTTGACCAATTAAGAGTACTGATTAAAAATCAATCGGTTAAATATGGTTACTTAGTTTGGAATTATCGAACAGAACATATCGTTCAAGATTGGCAAACAAGTCTAATCGAAACCATTGCAGAAATGTTTGCTTCAGCACGAAGCCATGAACAAGAAAGAATAGCAGAAAATCGATTAGTAATAATAGAAGAACGTGCTGTTATCGCTCGAGAATTACATGATTCACTTGCACAATCATTATCTTACTTAAAAATTCAAGTAGCGTTACTAACCAAAAAATTAGATAAACAATTACCTAGGGAGCAACTTGATTCTACAGTTGAAGATATTCACCTTGGTCTTAACCGTGCTTATTTACAGTTACGAGAACTGTTAACAACCTTTCGATTGAAATTAGATGATCCCTCTTTAAAAAATGCATTAAGCGGCACGGTGGTTGAGTTTTCGAGTAAAAGTAATCATCCTATAACTTTGGATTATGAGATTGATGATGACTCACTAACAGCCAATCAAGAGATCCATGTTTTACAAATTGTCCGTGAGGCTCTTTCGAATGTTCAACGACATGCAAATGCCACAAATGCAAAAGTAAGTGTGACTTTAAATAATAGTCAATTTACTATTGCAATAGAAGATGATGGCGTTGGAATAAAAAAAGAGCATCAATTAGAAGGGCATTTTGGTTTAGGTATTATGCAAGAAAGATCGAACTCCTTAAATGCTCGGTTAAATATTGAAACATCTCCAGATAACGGAACAATAATAACTGTCGCATTTATGGGTGTATAAAATTTTTTATAATTAAAAAGTGATAAATATTTAATGGATAATGTAAGTGAAATATTATTGGTTGACGATCATCCTATGTTAAGAAAAGGCGTAGCCCAACTTATCGAAATGGAAGACAATCTTACGGTTATTGCTGAAGCAAATAACGGAGATGAGGCAATAGAATTGGCATTAGAATTTAGTCCGGATGTTATTCTTTTAGATCTCAATATGAAAGGTTTAAGTGGGATCGAAACTCTATCAGCACTGAAACGCGCAGAAGTCTTGGCAAAAATAATTATATTCAGTGTTTCTGATAATGAATCTGATGTTTTGCAAGCGATAAAATATGGGGCTGCCGGTTATTTATTAAAAGATGAAGAACCTGACTCAATCATTTCAAATATTAATCGTGCTATTAAGGGCGAAATCGTTTTAAGCGCACCATTAAATCAAATCTTAGCTCGTTCACTTGTCGCAGGAGAAAAAGATATTAACCTTATTCAAAAATTAACACCAAGAGAAATTGATATTCTAAAATGTCTTGCAAAAGGTAATAGTAATAAAGTTATTGGCTCAACGTTTAATATCACTGAAGCAACGGTAAAAGTTCATGTTAAAAATTTGTTAAAAAAGTTGAAGTTAAAAACTAGAGTTGAAGCAGCACTTTGGGCAAAAGACAATAAGATTTAAAAATTGACAAACTTTAAAAATTTATAGTATTCCTTGAAATATATAATTATTTCACTATAATACAGGCGGTCAAAAATTGACCAAATAACCACTGTCAAAATTATTAATCACTAAAGCTCTAGATTTACGTTCTAGTTAGCTGAGGAAATCTATTATGTCTAATCAGACGTCTTATGTCGTTTGTGCGCTCTACAAATTTGTAGCGCTCAAAAATTATCAAACCATTCAAAAACCATTACTTGAGTTGATGAAATCCAATGAAGTGTGTGGAACCTTGCTATTGGCTCAAGAAGGTATTAATGGAACCGTTGCGGGTTCAAGAGTTTCAATAAATCAATTACTTGCTTGGCTTGAAAATCAAGCCGGCTTAGATTCAATCGTAGTGAAAGAATCCTTAACCAATAAAAAGCCTTTTAAACGTACCAAAGTAAAACTGAAAAAAGAAATTGTCACAATGGGCGTTGAAGGGATTGATCCAAGAAAAGTAGTCGGAACTTATATTGAGCCAAAAGATTGGAATGCTTTAATTACGGATCCAGATGTTTTGTTGGTTGATACTAGGAATGATTATGAGTATGCCGTTGGGACGTTTGAAAATGCAGTTAATCCCAATACAGTGTCTTTTAGAGAGTTTCCCGATTACGTTAAAAATGAACTATCCCCAACAAAACACAAAAAAGTCGCCATGTTTTGTACTGGAGGTATTCGTTGTGAAAAATCGACTGCTTTTATGAAAGAACAAGGTTATGAAGAGGTCTATCATTTAAAAGGTGGGATCTTAAAATATTTAGAAGAAGTCCCAAAGGATGAAACAATCTGGAAAGGTGAGTGTTTTGTCTTCGATGATCGTGTAACCGTTGATCATGATTTAAATCCAGGAAGTTACGCACAATGTAATGCTTGTAGAATGCCAATTACAGATAATGAGCAACAGAGTGAACATTATGAACAAGGTGTGAGTTGTCCACATTGTTTTGATAAAACTACAACGAAGCAAAAAGCACGTTATCAGGAAAGAGAAAAGCAGATCCGTTTAGCGAAGGCTCGAGGAGAGCAACACGTTGGTGGTGATGCTGAAAAGCATTTGATAGCGCGTCGGGAAGTTAAAAAGCAACAACGTGAGAAGCTACGAGAGTTGAGTCATCAGAATTAACTTAAAAAACGTGTAATTTCTATACATTTGTATTGTCTGAACTGACAATACAAATGTTTCTATCATTGCTCAGTAACAACGATAAAAAGAGTCTAAAAATCTCATTCTAGACTTGAATTTGAACATTTATCCCCCCACATACTATGCAACCATTTTATTACTTAATCTAAATCTTAGGAGAATTTCAGCATGACTGAAGTCACTGATAAGCAAGACAGCGCAAAGGAAACTCACAGTTTCCAAACAGAAGTGAAGCAATTACTGAATTTAATGATTCACTCTTTATACAGCAATAAAGAGATTTTCCTGCGCGAATTGGTATCTAACGCGGCTGATGCTGCTGATAAATTACGATTTGAAGCACTTTCACATGATGATTATTACGGTAATGATAGTGATCTTAAAATTCGTATCAGCATGGATAAAGATGCGGGCACATTGACCATTAGTGATAATGGTATTGGCATGAGTAAAGAAGAAGTCATGGAAAATTTAGGTACTATCGCTAGAAGTGGCACCTCTGAATTTATAAAACAAATGTCTAAAGATGAAAAGGCTGATAGCAACCTAATTGGTCAATTCGGCGTTGGTTTTTACTCTTCATTTATCGTCGCTGATGAAGTTGAAGTTCGAACCCTGCGAGCTGGAGAAAGTTCTGAGAAGGGGGTGAGTTGGATTTCTAAAGGTGATGGTGAATTTACTATAGAATCAATTGATAAGGCTGATCGTGGTACGGAAATTATACTTAAATTAAAAGATGATGAAAAAGAGTTTTTAGAAGCTTATCGTGTACGTTCAACCGTTAGTAAGTACTCAGATCATATCTCTTTACCTGTTGAAATGGAAAAAATTGATATGGGCGGAATGCCTAGCGAAGGTGACGAAAAGAAAGAAGACGATGAAGTCATTATTCCAGAATTTGAAGTGATTAATAAAGCAACGGCTTTGTGGACGCGTGCTAAGTCAGAGGTGAAAGAAGATGAATACAAAGAATTTTATAAGCATATTTCCCATGATTTTAATGAACCACTAGTATGGGCGCATAATAAAGTTGAAGGTAAGCAAGAATATACGAGCCTTTTATATTTACCAAAAAGTGCTCCAATGGATCTCTGGAATAGAGATAAGCCACGTGGCGTTAAGCTCTATGTCCAACGTGTATTTATTATGGATGATGCAGAGCAATTTTTACCTGTTTATTTAAGAATGGTACGGGGTGTATTAGATTCAAACGATTTACCACTTAATGTTTCAAGAGAGATATTACAAGATAAAGGGGTTACTCAAACCTTACGTAATGCTTGTGTTAAACGTGTATTAGGTATGCTTGATAAGTTAGCTAAAAATGAAAAAGAAGATTTCCAAAATTTCTGGAATGAATTTGGTTCTGTGTTAAAAGAAGGCCTTGCTGAAGACTTTGCGAACAAAGATAAAGTCGCTGGATTATTACGATTTGCATCAACGCAAAATGAAGACGATGTCCAGAATGTTTCACTTAGTGATTATGTTTCTCGAATGAAGCCTGAGCAAGATAAAATCTATTTCTTAGTGGCTGATAATTTTGCTACGGCTAAAAGTAGTCCTCATTTAGAAATATATAAAAAGAAAGGCGTTGAAGTAATATTAATGACTGATCGTGTTGATGAATGGGCTATAGGTCATTTGACTGAGTTTGATGGCAAGAAGCTTCAAGCAATCACTCAAGGCGACTTAGATTTAGGCGGACTTGAAACCGAAGAAGATAAAAAAGCAGTCGAAAAAGCAAACGAAGATAACTCTGATTTAATCACGAAAATAAAAGAAGTCTTAGGTGATAAAGTTGAAGATGTAAAAATCTCAGGTCGTTTAGCTGATTCACCTGCTTGCGTAGTTTCTAGCCAAGGTGGCATGAGCTTGCAAATGGCTAGAATGATGAAGGCAGCAGGGCAACCAGCACCAGAAATGAAGCCGATTTTCGAAATCAACGCCGAGCACAAATTGGTGGCTCAACTATCTGAAGATTCAATTGGTGATGAGTTTAATGACTGGGTCGAGTTGTTATTTGACCAAGCAGTACTATCTGATAGCGGACAGCTTGAAGATCCTTCTGCGTTTACTCAAAGAATGAATCGATTGTTGATGAAATAGTTTAATTGAGATAATTTGCTCAATATAAAATAATAAAAAGGAGCTTCGGCTCCTTTTTTAATGATTAGAAATCTTGTTTAAAACTTCATTAATCGCATATTCATCAAACGCAGGATCCGTCGTTTTCAACTCATATGGACCACTCCAATCTTGTGGTGCAGAAATCTCAGTAGGTACAATTGTTTTCCAGCCAGAAAAACCAATATTTTCAGTATCGCCATCAAAATATTGAATTTCAATCGATTGTGCCTCGAAGTCAATATCAACCACTTCAAAATTATTTTGATTAATTTGAGAGTGGTACCAGTGACCGGTTTCGGCAGAAACTTGTCCAGACATCATAACTTTTCTCCTCATTTAAATTAGCTAAATTATTTATTTGGCTACTTTATTCTTGTTCATTTTAGACAAAAAATAAAGGACTTGTTAGCTATATAAAAACGTTTTATTATATCGTTATCGAATTATAAAACACTTGGCATGATTGTTAATAAATTTACTGAATTTATAACGTGGGAAGCGTTTATCAATATCATCATTATTTTGACTTTTAGCGAATGCTAGAATAGATTGTTGATTCCATCCCCCCCCAATTATGAGCAATACGCGCTAAAGTTTTAGTAGACGCTTTTTATTAAAATATTGTAGAAGCCTAAATTCGGCATCCTTACAGGCTAATTTTTTACTGTAACCAGATTGGCAATAATTTATAAAGGACTCGATTCTTTTACGCTGAATTCAAGATATAAAAAACATACGACAAAACTTATGTAAAAAAAAGGTGTAGGTTACAAACCTACACCATAGACCATATTTATCAGTCAAAGGGGAGAGTTAAAATATAGCGGTTTGACTGAGTCCCGACTATATATAACTCTATATCGACAGCTAGCCAAATTAGTTAATAGCTAAAATATCAGGATCTTCCTTTAATACCACTTCAACGTCTTCTTCTGTATAGTTTGATACAGAGTTATTTGACGCTGCATATTCAGAACCAATTTTTGTAACGTTATCATCAATATAGAAATTAATACTTACTCTGCGCTCTAATGCATAGCTGTCCAACTCTTTGATATCAATAGTGGCTAACGTTTCACCGTGAGAGTCCATTTGAATACGGTTAGGATCGATACCCAACGATTCGAATGCTTTTTTTACATTAGATGCTCTATCATAAGATAGACTTAAATTATCTTCTGGGTTGCCAACCGGATCTGCATAGCCATCTAGCTGTATATTTAACTCAGAAAAATCAGTTAATATGCTAGAAACTCTATCAACCAGAGCGAAATCTTTATCAGTTAACTCGGATGAATTACTTTGGAACATTAAGTTTAAGGTTAACTCATGAGCCAGAAATTGAGTTTTTGCATCTAACATTTCATTTGTTTGTTTAATGCTCGCTTGTAAAGCATCAAGCTCTTGTGTCAAATCAGAATTAAGATGATTTTGCTGATTTATTTTCATCTCTAATCCTTCTATTTGATTAGCCTGATGAACTTGGTCACCCATTAATACACCAGAAACACCGCCAATGATAAAGCCAATTGGCCCGCCAATAGCTGCGCCAGCCAGTGCTCCGGTAAAAAATCCGACGTTTTCTTCGGTACTCGCTTCTTTGGCTTGCAAGTTTGAAGTGGTTAAACTTAAAGCCAAAATGGTTGTTGCTACAAAAGTTAATTTTTTCATTGTTAAATCCTCAATAGTTAAAAGTAATGGTTTGTAAAATGTTAAGTTTGCGAAATTGTTATCTTTAGTAATAAAAGCTCGTCTGTTACAAGTTCATTGTCTTCGTTTGTTTTGAACTTGAATCTATTAAACAATGGAAAATGATCGTTAAAAGGGCTTGAAAAAGATCTTCTCATGTTAGAATATGGCAGAAATATGGCATTGGCATCGATCTCCAATATAAATTTATAGAATATGCTTAAATCGGTTCAGCTTATTTAAAAAGTACTTAACAGACACTTACAAAAGCATTTAATTAGAAGATAAATAAGAACCGGAGAGATGTATGGCTAAAAGAATCGCATTAGTAGAAGATGAAAAAGCAATTAGAGAGAACTATGCATCGTCTTTACGTAAACAAGGATATGAAGTTTTTTGCTATGAAACCAAAGATGAAGCAATGGAAGCTTTTGCTGTTAGATTACCTGACTTAGCCATATTAGATGTTGGGCTTAATGATGAACCAGAAGGTGGGTTTGAAATTTGTCGATATTTACGAGCACAATCATCGTCACTGCCTATTATTTTTTTAACCGCACTTGATAGTGAGTTTGATACTATCTCCGGTTTACGTCTTGGCGCAGATGATTATTTAACTAAAGACATTAGTTTGACTCAAGTCATGGTGAGAATCTCAGCGCTATTTAGAAGAATAAGCGCAATGGAAACTAGTCATGCAATGCAAGATGAATTTATTGAAGTGGATCAATTGAAATTAGATCTTAACCGTTATACTGCGAGTTGGGATAACAAGGCTATTGAAATTACTTTGACTGAGTTTTGGATTTTAAATGCGCTGACGAAAAGGCCTGGACATGTTAAAACTAGAGAGCAATTAATGGAAGCCGCAAAAGCAGTTGTTGATGATAGTACTGTAACATCACATATCAAACGTTTAAGAAAAAAAATAGTAGCCTACGAGCCATCCTTTGATCAGATTGAAACGGTTTACGGAATGGGATATCGATGGAAGCCGGCTTAATAAATCCTAAAAATTGGTCGTTAAATAAAAAATTTGCATCATTGATTATTATTATTATTTTAATTCCTTTTGCATCCATTGGATTGTTAAAAGAAATTGAAAAAACGTTAGTTCAAAGTTTACAAGATAAACTTAGTTTGACCGCGGAAATTATTGGTAGCCAATTAGATAGCCATGCAGATTGGTTTGAAAGAAGCTTGTTGCCTGATACAAAAGATTCTTTATCCAATGATTTTTATGTGTTCCCATTACTTTCCGAGTTTGCAATAGATGGATATGAGCATGAATGGTTGAATTTCGAACAATATCGACAAGTTTACAAATCAAAATTGGCAAATAACAAAAATACGTTATCGGTCTTAGTGGGTAGCAATAATGAGCGCTTGGTTTTAAGCCTTCGCGTATTGGATAAAGAATTAATTTTACCCAGTGCCAACTCTAATTTTTCTTTAAACAACCAATTTGATTACTTAGAAATTGAATATAAAACTAAAAATGATACCTTTGAACGTATTAAAGTTGAACCCCGATTAGCCGGTAAAACGATTGTTAAAAAAATCATTAAAAAGTCAAAAACAAACTCGATTGATAAAACTGATTGGCGTTATAAGGTTTTTGCTAAAAATACACAAAAAGGATTTTCTGTAGAGTTATTATTCCCATCCGGCATTAAACCTCAAATGTTGAAAGTTAAATACTATGATGTAGTAAAAGTAAAAAATATTGTGCAAGGGGATCAATCTTTTGGATTGAAAGAAATAATCACCTCAAGTGATCATGAATTAAACTCTGTTGTTTGGCCAAATAAAAATTTCAAGAGTTTTGTATCAAACATCAAACTATCTACGGCACAAAGATTATGGGTGCTAGATTCATATGGGCGTGTTTTAAGTTCTATAGGTGATCTGGACACATCAAAAATGTCTTTTAGCAGTAACCCACTTTTAAACTGGATCTTATCAATCCAATCTGATCAAATCGTGGACAATCGAAAATCTCGTTTACGACTTGATTCGCCGGCTATTTATTCTGCTTTAGGTGGGAAAGCGGTAAGCTTAATTGAATATTCAAAACAATCCGATCAGGCAATTGCTGTTGCAACTTACCCTATTAAGTTTGAAAATAAAATACTGGGTGTTTTATTGTTGGAAGAAAACATTGCCAAAGTCCAGGTTATTCAAAAGAAAACATTGACAACTTTATTCATTGTTAATCTAGTTATTTTAATTGGCGTTATGTGGCTTATTTTTTGGTATGTATCTCGTTTGGTGGCTCGAATAAAAGAATTGAAAAATGCGATTAATCAAACCGTTGACAATCATGGTCGAATAAAAGTGAGTGAAGAAAAAGCACCATTATTAACATTGAAAAATACAACTCACAAAAATTATATCACATCCAACCATGGCGATGAACTCGATCAGTTAGCATATTCGTTTAAACAAATGGGTGAAAGACTGTTTGAGTACAATGATTATTTAGAAAAATTAGCATCAAGATTATCCCATGAACTAAGAACCCCGATTGCGATAGTTCGTTCATCTTTAGATAACTTATTGCTGAATGAAAAAGATGAGGAGCAAATCGAAATAATCGAAAGGGCGCTACATGGCAACCTGCGTTTAGGTGAAATCATTTCAAGAATGAAAGATGCTTCAGGAATAAAAGAAGCGATGCAATCTGCAGTAAAAGAAGAGACAAGTTTGGATGAGTTTTTAAAGTTATTTATAAAAGGATACCAGCTATCCTATCCTAATGAACGGTTTGAGTTAATTGTAAAAGCGAAACAATGCAAGCATAAAATATCGAAAGATTTGTTCGCTGAAATGTTGGATAAATTGATATCGAATGCAGTATTTTTTTCCGATAAAAAACAAGCGATTAGAATTTCGTTAGAGCAAAATGATACATCTTATCAGTTGAAAGTAAGTAACTCCGGCAATATGATTAAGACGAAAAATTTAAAACGAATTTTTCGTTCTCTGGTATCGATTAGGGATAAAAGTAAAGACTCTAACGCTAATTTAGGACTGGGGCTTTATGTGGTAAAACTCATTGCAGATTTTCATCATGCTAAAATTAGGGCAGAGAATTTGTCTGATGAGAGTGGAGTAGTATTTGTTTTGAGTTGGTAGTGTCTAATTTGGGACAAGTACCTAGTTTTTCTTGAAATGCATCAAATAATTCACATCAACACCTTTATCTAATTTATAAACCTTGGTGATCGGGTTGTAATGCATGCCAATAATATCCTGTAATTCCAAATCATATTGCCTAGCCCAATTTGAAATTTCTGATGGTTTAATAAATTTTTCGTATTGATGAGTGCCTTTGGGAAGCATTTTCAAAATATATTCTGCACCAACTATCGCAAATGTAAATGCTTTCGCGGTACGATTGATGGTTGATATAAAAACATTACCGCCTGGCTTTACTAATTTAGAACAAGCTTTGATGATTGAACTTGGATCGGGTACATGTTCTAACATTTCCATGCAACAAATCGTATCAAAACCTTCAGGAAGTTTTTCTGCAATTTCTTCAGCAGTAATTAACTGGTAATTAACGTTTAATCCAGACTCCAGCTGATGTAGTTTTGCGACGGCAATCTGTCCATCACCCATATCAATACCGGTAACTGTTGCACCTTTTTCTGCCAGAGATTCTGTTAAAATTCCACCGCCACAACCTATGTCGATGACTTTTTTTCCACTCACACCATTTGCTTTTTCAATAATATAATTTAATCGAAGTGGGTTTATATCATGCAGAGGTTTAAATTCACTTTCTAAATCCCACCAACGAGATGCCATATCAGAGAATTTTTTAAGCTCTGCTTTGTCTATGTTCAAATTTTCGATAGTCATTTTCTTTTGCCATTGTTGAGTGTTTTTTAATAATGTGAGTTTACAAAGCCTAGCATTAATAAACTTTGACTCAAATCAGTTAATACAACATCAGGATATTGCTGTTTAATCGAATCTTGAGGAATGAACTCAATTATTTTAAGCGTTGATTTGTCCGTGTTGTTAGGCATTTATTGAGGTTTTAATCCAGTGGTCAATATGAAGCAAATACTACCCTTATTTAGCCAAATTAACTAGGCGTAAACCCTGCTAAATATGTTATAATTTTTGGCTTTAGTGGTATTGCTATTTAGTAGGTAAATTAATGCTAATTAGTAAGCAAATTTAGTCTTAATTGAGCCTGTTTTGGTTGTTTTTTAATCAAAGTTAATCAAGATCTGGTTCAGTTATGCTAGACAGCTGTTTAATAAAGCTCTGACTGATTCGCAATAGTTTCAAATTTAGCGATTCAAAGAATAGTAAGACTATAAGGAATAGTGGTTATTTATGGGTGATTTTGCAAAAGAAGTTATACCAATTAAAATCGAAGATGAGCTGAAAGTCTCTTATCTCGATTACGCAATGAGTGTTATTGTTGGTCGAGCATTACCCGATGTGCGAGATGGCTTAAAGCCAGTTCATCGACGTGTTCTATACGCCATGAACGTCCTTTCAAATGACTATAACAAGCCCTACAAAAAATCAGCCCGTGTTGTCGGTGATGTAATCGGTAAATATCATCCTCACGGCGATACCGCTGTTTACGACTCAATCGTTCGTATGGCACAGCCTTTTTCTTTACGTTATATGTTAGTGGATGGTCAAGGTAACTTTGGTTCCGTTGATGGTGATTCACCAGCAGCTATGCGTTATACAGAAGTCCGTATGGACAAACTTGCTCATCATTTAATAAGTGACTTAGATAAAGAAACCGTTGATTGGGCAGAAAACTACGATGGTTCAGAAAGCGAGCCTAAAGTATTTCCTTCTAGAATTCCTAACCTTATTATTAATGGCTCATCCGGTATTGCAGTGGGAATGGCGACTAATATTGCACCTCATAACATTACTGAAGTTCTTAATGCTTGTTTAGCGATGGTTGACGATCCTGAAATGGATCTTGAACAAATTATGGAGCATATTCCGGGTCCCGATTTTCCCACACAGGGCATCATTAATGGTAGAGCCGGTATTTTACAAGCCTATAAAACAGGTAAAGGCAGAATTCATATCCGTGCTAGACATCATATCGAAACCAATGACAAAAATGGTAAAGAATCCATTGTAGTTACCGAATTACCTTATCAAGTTAATAAAGCGCGACTAACAGAGAAAATTGCTGAATTAGTTAGAGACAAAAAAATCGACGGTATTACAGCGCTTAGAGATGAATCAGATAAAGATGGCATGCGATTGGTGATTGAACTACGTCGTGGCGAAAATTCTGACGTATTGATGAATAACCTTTACTCACAATCACAAATGCAAACGGTGTTTGGGATTAATATGGTCGCGCTTCAAGACGGTCAGCCAAAATTATTCACTCTAGTCGAGATGCTAGAAGCCTTTATTAAGCATCGTAAAGAAGTTGTCATCAGACGAACGATTTTTGATTTAAGAAAAGCTCGCGAAAAAGCTCACACGTTAGAAGGACTGGCTTTAGCTTTAGCGAATATTGATGAAATCATCGCTTTAATTCGCAACGCTGAAAGCCCTGCAATGGCTAAAGAACAATTAGTCGCTAAAAACTGGGAAGCTACTGCTATTTTAACCATGCTTGATAGTGCTGGTTCTGATGCTTGTCGTCCAGATGATTTAGGTGAGGAATTTGGGCTATTGGATGGTCGTTATCATTTATCACTTGTTCAAGCTCAAGCGATATTAGATTTAAAACTTCATCGATTAACAGGCTTAGAGCATGAAAAAATTATCGCTGATTATAAATCGCTAATAGAATTAATTGCTGAACTATTAAAAATCTTAAACAGTAAAGAACGATTGATGGAAGTGATTCGAGAAGAATTAGTTGAAGTTAAAGAAATTTTTGGTGATGAACGTCGTACAGAAATCACTAACAGTTCAGCTGATTTATTGATTGAAGATTTAATTCCAGAAGAAGATGTCGTGGTAACGCTTTCGCATGAAGGTTATGTAAAGTATCAACCACTGACTACTTACGAAGCGCAAAAGCGGGGTGGTAAAGGTAAGTCAGCCACTAAGATGAAAGAAGAAGACTTTATTGAGAAATTATTAGTTGTCTCTACTCACGCAACGATTTTGTGTTTCTCTAGTATCGGTAAAGTTTATTGGCTCAGAACCTTCGAGTTACCTTTAGCAAGTCGTGGATCGCGTGGTAAACCTATTGTTAATATTTTACCTTTGCAAGAAGATGAAAAAATCACCAGTATATTACAAGTAAAAGAATATAAAGAAGATGAATACGTCTTTATGGCGACTTCAAACGGTACAGTTAAAAAGACCTCTCTAGAGCAATTTTCGCGTCCACGTTCTAACGGTATTATCGCGCTCCGATTAGACGAAGGCGATCAATTGATTGGTACCGTTGTCACTAATGGCGATGATCAATTGATGTTATTTAGTGATGCAGGAAAAGTGATTCGATTCCACGAAGAAAAAGTGCGTCAAATGGGAAGAACCGCTCGTGGTGTTAGAGGCATGAGAATCTCAGAAGAAAATAGTGTAATCGCTTTAGTAAGAGCCGATGATGATAGTCAGATCTTAACTGTAACAGAAAATGGTTACGGCAAAAGAACTAGTATGACCGAGCATCCTCTTCGAGGTCGTGGTGGACAAGGTGTTATTTCTATCACTCTAAGCGAAAGAAACGGTAAAGCAATCAGCGCTGTTCGTGTTAAAGACGGCGATGAAATCATGTTGATTAGTAAAGGTGGAACCTTAGTTAGAACTCGCGTTGATGAAATTAGAACCATGGGTCGAAATACTCAAGGCGTTAGATTAATTCGTTTACAAGAAGGTGAGTCATTAGTTGGCTTGCAGAGAATTGATGAGTTAGAAACTGAAGAAGAGACAGTTGATGGTGAGGTTTCTGCTTCAGAAGCTTCTGATGTCGAAAATGTAAATGTTGAGGCAGGCGCTAAAACTGATTCAGAAGAGACAGGTTCCAAAGAGAGCGACTCTGAGGAATAGATAAAATGCCTGGTTTTAAAATGTTTGAATCAGCGAGCCATAACTTTTGTGCAGGCCCCGCAGGCTTGCCAAAAGCTGTTTTGGAGCGAGCACAAGCTGAAATGCTAGACTGGCAAGGTTTGGGCGCTTCGGTGATGGAAATTAGTCACCGCTCTGCTGAATATCAAGCGCTTGCAAAAAAAACCGAAGCTGATTTTAGAGAATTACTAAATATCGGTGACTCTCACGCGGTGTTATTTTTGCACGGCGGTGCGACTCAGCAGTTTTCAAATATACCAATGACTCTATTGTCACATTCTAATTTAGATGCAGAATATTTATTGAATGGTGTCTGGTCTGAAAAGGCCGTTGCCGAAGCTAAACGTTTTGGAAAAGTGAATTCAATTGATATAGTCCGACAAAATGATAAAGGACAATATTACGTTTCTGATTTAACAGATTGTCAGCGAAGCGACGATCCTATTTATACGCATTTTACGCCGAATGAAACCATCGAAGGATTCCGAATTAGTGGCGTTCCTAAAACAAATGGGGCGGTTATCGCTGACTTATCTTCATCTATTTTATCGGAAGTCATTAACATTGATGATTACGATTTGATTTACGCCGGTGCACAAAAAAATATCGGGCCTGCCGGTATGACGGTGGTTATTATTAAAAAAAGTTTATTTAAAAAAATGAATTTTGATAGCTCACCACAAACATTTAATTATCAACTACAAGCAGAAAAAGAATCCATGCTCAACACGCCTGCGACTTATTCTTGGTATTTAGCCAGTTTAGTTTTTGAATGGTTAAAAGAGCAGGGCGGTGTCGCTCAAATGGAAGCAAAAGCGATAGAAAAATCCGGTTTACTTTATAATTTAATTGATAGTGATGGGTTTTACTTAAATCCCATAGCAAATGATCATCGTTCAAGAATGAATGTTCGATTTGCTTTACATGATGAATCACTTAATGATTTGTTTTTAAGCGAAGCAAAGAAAGCGAATTTGATTGGTTTAAAAGGGCATCGTAGTATTGGTGGAATGCGAGCTAGTATTTATAATGCTGTTTCAGTTGGTGCGGTAAAAGTCTTGGTTAGTTTTATGGAGCAATTTAAGGCTCGTCACGGTTAGTTTTTAATTTTCAAATCACCCCTCAGTTCTCACTCGAAAAGAGAATATTTTATTTAAGAGAGTCATTTATGTCTTGTGATTACATTCAATTAGCCAACCCAGGAGTTCAAAAACTTCACCCATATCAAGCAGGTAAACCCGTTAGTGAATTAGAACGAGAACTCGGAATTTCGGATATTGTAAAGCTTGCGAGTAATGAAAATCCTCTTGGATTAAGTGATAAAGTAAAACAAGCGATTGAAAAAGAGTTCAAAGATGCGTGCCGTTATCCCGATGCAAACGGTCATTATTTAAAATCCGCTTTAGCTGAAAAGTTTAGTATTGAAACCTCTCAAATCACTTTAGGAAATGGCTCTAACGATGTTTTAGAAATGATTGCTCGTTGTTTTGTTTTACCACATCACGAAGTCATATTTTCTCAACATGCTTTTTGCGTTTACCCATTAGTTAGTCAGGCAATCGGGGCAATATTGGTTGAAGTTCCCGCAAAAGAATGGGGTAATGATCTGGATACCATGCTAAAAGCTATCACCGATAAAACTAAAATGATTTTTGTCGCTAATCCTAATAATCCAACGGGCACTTGGTTAGGCGAAGCGCCATTAAAAGCGTTTATGCAAAAAGTACCAAAGAATATTATTGTGGTAATGGATGAAGCTTATACAGAATATGTCACCGATGGTTCTATCCCTCATACTATTGATTGGTTATCTGAGTTTGAAAATTTAGTAGTAACTAAAACTTATTCTAAAGCTTATGGTTTAGCTTCTTTGAGAGTGGGTTATGCGGTATCTAGTGAAGAAATCTGTGGTTTGTTAAATCGTTTAAGACAACCGTTCAATGTTAATAGTTTTGCATTAGCTGCCGGTATTGCTGCTCTTGAAGATCATGCTTATCTTGAAAAAGCAATAGTGGTTAATCAAAATGGAATGGAACAAATCAAAGCTTCATGTAAAGATTTAGGGTTAAGCTTTATTCCATCAGCGGGTAATTTTTTAACCGTGGATTATGCTCAAAATGCTATTCCAATTTACGAAAAATTATTGCATAAAGGTGTAATTGTAAGGTCGGTTGCTAATTACCAAATGCCTAATCATTTAAGAATTAGTATTGGTTTAGAGTTTGAAAATCAACGTTATGTGGATGCGATTGCACAGGTTTTATAGTTACTTCAGTAAAACACAGATATATGAGGAATGTATAATGGCAAAAGGTATTAATAAAGTGATTTTAATAGGTACTTTAGGTGCTGATCCTGAAATCAAGAATCTGAATAAAGGGAACAGTCCTGACTTCCGTATTTTTTCAAAAAGCCCGTCATATAAGGCTTTGTTAAAAAATAAGGGCACTACATTATTCGTATTTTTCAATGATATAAGCCGAGCGCTTCATCTTCACCCCCATCAGTTGATAAATTTTGATAGCATCAGGGCTGATCGATGAAGGCAAGCCGAGCTATTACCGCTTTTGTAGTTAGACCCTACTCTCGACTATCCTGAAACCACGGAAGATGATAATCCAAACGATACTATTTTGACTAGCCTCTGCTCACGCACGTAATTACATACGAGGCATACCACCACCTGGAGGCATCATACCTTGCATCCCGCGCATCATTTTCATCATTCCGCCTTTACCTTTTAACTTTTTCATCATTTTTTGCATTTGTTTAAATTGTTTAAGCATTTTATTCACTTCTTGAATGTCGGTGCCAGAACCTGAAGCGATCCTGCGTTTTCGTGAACCTTTGATGATTTCAGGAAATGATTTTTCTTTTGGTGTCATTGAATTAATAATCGCTTCCATTCGATTTGTCATTTTATCATTCATTTGGTCTTTTGCGGCTTTAGGTACATTTCCCATACCCGGTAACTTATCCATCATACCAGACATTCCACCCATGCTCTTCATTTGCACTAACTGCTCTCTAAAGTCTTCTAAGTCAAAACCTTTACCTTTCATCACTTTTTTAGCAAGTTTTTCAGCTTTCTTTTTATCGACATTACGTTCAACATCTTCAATTAAAGAAAGAACATCCCCCATTCCCAAAATACGTGAAGCAATTCGTTCTGGATGAAAGGGTTCTAGGGCATCAAGCTTTTCACCCATACCCATAAACTTAATTGGCTTACCGGTAATATTTCGAATCGAGAGTGCCGCACCGCCTCGTGCGTCACCATCAGCTTTGGTTAAAATAACCCCCGTTAAAGGCAAAGCTTCATCAAATGCTTTCGCAGTATTGGCGGCATCCTGACCTGTCATACTATCCACAACAAATAGCGTTTCGGCAGGATTAGCTAGTTTATGGATCGCTTTAATTTCAGACATCATATCGTCATCAATCGCCAATCGTCCGGCAGTATCAATAATTAAAACATCACTGAATTCTTTTTTAGCTTGTTTTATTGCTGCTTTAACAATATCGAGAGGTTTTTGATCGGTACTACTAGAAATAAAGGTTGCACCGACTTCTTCGGTGACCTTTTTCAACTGCTCAATCGCTGCCGGGCGATAAACGTCGGCGCTCACTAATGCAACAGATTTCTTTTCTCGTTCCATTAAATATTTGGCTAGTTTAGCGCTGGAAGTTGTTTTACCTGCACCTTGCAAACCAGCCATTAGAATGACTGCAGGAGGTTGAGCATTTAAATCCAAAGATTCATTAGCCGCACCCATCGCAACAACGAGTTCACTCTGAACGATCTTAATAAAGGCTTGACCTGGCGATAAACTAGATTTAACTTCTTTACCTAAAGCGCGATATTTAACCTTAGTAATAAAATCCTTAACAACGGATAAGGCAACATCAGCCTCCAAAAGAGCCATTCGCACTTGGCGTAATGTTTTTTGGATATTTTCATCAGTAATTCGTCCTTTACCACTGAGGCCTTTAAGAACTTTATCAAAGCGTTCGCTTAAATTATCAAACATATGGGATCCTAGAAAAATTGGGCGTGTCACTATCTCGGCGCATTATATCGAGTTATCAAACCCCGTGCTACATCAAAATACAGGTAAACGAAACAGAAACTATTTCACTAAAGAAAGAGCATCAACAATGAGTTTAATGTTTGCATTAGGTTTTGTCGCAGATTCGCTCAGGTGTCTACGCCACTGTTTGCCATTAGGTTGTGCATGAAATAAGCCCAGCATATGACGGCTAATGTGCTGTAATTTACCGCCAGTAGAAATATAATGCTCAATATAAGGGAACATCTGCTCGGCAATTTCGACTCTAGATGAGAGCTTTTGATCGCTAGAGAAAAACTCATTATCAACCGACGCGAGCATATAAGGGTTATGATAGGCTTCTCGACCAATCATAACGCCATCTACTTTACTCAAGTGAGCTTGCGTTTCTTTAATGGTTTTAATTCCGCCATTAATAATGATTTCTAACTTGGGAAAGTCTTTTTTAAGTTGGTACACTCTGTCGTAAACAAGTGGCGGGATATCTCTATTTTGCTTAGGACTTAAACCTGACAAAATGGCTTTACGAGCATGCACAATAAAACTATCACAGCCTGATTTAGCGATAATTTGAACAAAATCAACCAACTCTTCATAACTATCTTGATCATCAATGCCAATTCGATGTTTAACTGTTACAGGGATACTGCAAGCATTTTTCATAGCCGATATTCCATCAGAAACCAACTCAGGCTCAGCCATTAAACAAGCACCAATTTTTCCCGACTGGACTCGATCCGAAGGACAACCAACGTTGAGATTTATTTCATCATATCCATAATCCTCACCAATTTTTGCGCATTCAGCAAGAGCTTTGGGATCGCTACCACCAAGTTGAAGTGCAATTGGATGTTCTTTATTGTTATAAGTTAAAAGTTTTCCTCTGTCACCATTGATGACAGCACCAGTGGTTACCATTTCTGTATACAGTAGAGTTTGTTTGGTGATTAATCGATGGAAGTATCGGCAATGCCGATCCGTCCAGTCCATCATTGGGGCGATGGACACACTTCTATTCAAACTTCGAGTCATAATAATTATTCGATTTTACGCTTGAATGGCTGCAATGATACTTCGTGCACCACCTTGATCACGATGTTCACACACCTTATAACTACGAGTGACATAGATATGCCCATTAGAGATTGGAATAGAAACCGACGAACCAATCAATGTCGCTTTAATGTATGCAGGCATATCATCATCACCTTCGTAATTATGTTGATAATAACTCATTCCTTTTGGCACCATTTTGTTGATGTGTGTTTGATAAATAAGTAAAGAATTCCACAGTCGATTTTGTCTATATCTTTTAAGTGATTTAATACTTCACAGGTAATTAGATGATAACCTCGAGATCGAGGCTTTAACGCTATTTCTTTTTAGTGTCACATTTGAGAGGCCTATTTTTAACAGAATCAATACTCACCATCATAAGCCGGTGTATAATTAACAAACCGATTATAATGGCCTTGAAAAGCAACTTTAACTGTCCCAATCGGGCCATTTCTTTGCTTGCCAATGATAATTTCCGCAATACCTTTGCTCTCACTTTCTGGATTATAAACTTCATCTCGATAGATAAAACAAATTAAATCAGCATCTTGCTCAATTGCGCCTGATTCACGTAAATCTGACATGACTGGGCGTCGATCTGCTCTTTGTTCAAGTGATCGATTTAGCTGAGATAGAGCAACTACAGGACACTCTAATTCTTTTGCTAATGCTTTTAGTGATCGAGAAATTTCCGAGACTTCCTGGGTTCTGTTTTCTGACATCCCTGGCACTCTCATTAACTGTAAATAATCAATCAGGATCATGCCAATCGATCCTTGTTCTCTAACCAATCGTCGTGATCGGCTTCTAACTTCTGTGGGTGATAACGCAGCGGAATCATCAATAAAAAGTTTACAATTATTTTTTAAAATATTACTGGCAACGGAAAGGTTATCCCAGTCTTTATCATCTAATGCGCCCGTTCTTAATCGAGTCGCATCAATACCACCAATGGATGCAAATGAACGCATTAATAATGATTGTGATGGCATTTCCATGCTAAAAACTAAAACAGGTTTATCGCCGTGAATTGCCGCATGTTCAGCCATATTCATGGCAACTGTGGTTTTACCCATTGAAGGTCGACCAGCAACAATGACTAAATCAGAAGGCTGCAATCCTGAGGTCATATTATCAAAATCGGTAAAACCTGTGGCCTGTCCTGTAATACCACCTTTGGATTTTTGAATTTCTTCTAAGCGATCAATTGCTCTAGGCAAAATTTGACCAACCGCTTCTGGACCACTGTTTGCAGACTCTCTTTGCTCTGCTATTTTAAAGACTTGAGACTCAGCCAAATCGAGTAGTTCATCAGGCTTTCTGCCTTTGGGTTGATAAGCAGAGTCCGCTATATTATTTGCAACACTAATTAATTCTCTAAGAACAGCTCGTTCGCGAACTATTTCTGCATAAGCAACAATGTTTGATGCGCTAGGAGTGTTTTTAGCGAGGTCTCCAATGTAGGCTAAGCCACCAATTTCATCTGCTTCGCCTTCTTGCTCTAAAAATTCAAAAAGAGTAACCACATCCATGGGTTTTGCATTTTCCGCGAGGTAATGTAATGCTTTAAAGATTAAACGGTGATCATTACGATAGAAATCTTCAGCGACAATCTTTTCAGCAATCTTTTCCCAAGCATCATTATCTAAAAGTAATCCACCTAAGACTGATTGCTCAGCTTCCAACGAATGTGGCGGCATTTTTATATTATTTATTTGACGATCATCATTCATCTAATCGGAATTCCGCATATTTATAGGGCAAAGCCAAACTGCCATCCTTAGCTCTTTTTGGCATACGACCTACATGAATGTAGGAAGTGCAGTTTTTGCATGGAGCAAAAAACTGCCCGTCCATCCTTGGACATAAAAAAACACCCTAACCTTTTCGGATTAGGGTGTTTAAGTTTCTCACTCACTTGATCTTTAATCAATTGAAAAATCGACCAAATCTAAAACTTATTCGTCTTGAGCAGTAACTTCTAACTTAAGTATTACATTTACATCAGAATGTAAGTGAATTTCAATTTCATATTCACCGGTATTTCTTAGTGCACCGTTAGGAAGACGTACTTCGTTCTTCGCAACTTCAACACCTGCCGCTACAACAGCGTCAGCAATATCTTTAGTTCCAACAGAACCAAATAATTTACCTTCATCACCACTGTGAGCTTCAATTGTAACACTTAACTCAGCTATTTTATCAGCTCTAGCTTGCGCTACTGTTAATACTTCAGCTGCTTTCTTTTCTAAATCAGCTCTTTGAGCTTCAAACTTTTCCGTATTATCTTTAGTTGCCGGTACTGCTTTACGCTGTGGCAACAAGAAATTACGACCGTATCCATTTGCTACCGCTACACTATCGCCTAGCTCACCTAGATTACGGACTTTTTCAAGTAGAATGACTTGCATGAGTCTTTCCTCTAATCAGTTAATCATTTATAAAACCAACTACTTTACGTGATGCTTATTTATGAGCGTCAGAGTAAGGTAGAAGTGCGAGGAAACGTGCGCGTTTAATAGCTGTTGAAAGCTGACGCTGGTATTTTGCTTTTGTTCCAGTAATTCGACTAGGAACTATTTTACCCGTTTCTGTGACATAGCCTTTTAACGTAGCTAAATCTTTGTAATCTATTTGCGTTACACCTTCAGCGGTGAATCGGCAATACTTACGACGTCTAAAAAATCGAGACATATTCAATTCCTCCGTTATTCAGTTTCTGTTGGCGTTTCAGTCACTTTAGCTTCGTCAGACTTAGCGTCTTCAGCTTTAGTTTCTTCTTTCGCGGGTGCTTTAGATTCTGTTTTCTTTTCAGAATCAGCTTTCTTATCTGAAGAATCAAAGCGCTTAGCCGCTTCTTCTTTCGCTTTCGCAAGAGGAGAAATTTCAGTGACGGCTTCTTTAGTCTTAATTATAAGACTTCTAAGGACAGCATCATTAAAACGGAATTGAGTTTCTAAATCTTCAATTTGAGCATACTCAGCTTCTACATTAAGTAGAACATAGTGTGCTTTGTGTGAATTTTGGATTGGATAAGCTAACTGACGCCTGCCCCAGTCTTCTGTTCTGTGGATGGTTCCTTCAGCATCGGTGATGACTGCAGAATATCTTTCTATCATTGCAGGGACCTGATCACTTTGATCAGGGTGCACTAGAAATACAATTTCATAGTGTCGCATTAAAAGCTCCTCGTGGATTCCTGTTACTTAAGTGCTTGTATATTAAGCGTTTCTTAGTAACGAAGAGTTAAGTTAAAATTGTGTTTAAAACGCTCTAAGCAAAAGACATAGTGCCCAATTACTCAGAGCGCGCGATTATACGTAGGTCGTAGAATTAAAGCAATAGCAAATGCTATACTGCGCGAAATACTAATTCACTCAAATAGAAACCAAATGAACCGAATGAGTAAAATGAAGCAATTTGCATTTATAACCCTATTTTTAATGATGACTCTCAATATTAGCAGTAAGCCATCAACACAAACTATACTAGTTTTTGGTGATAGCTTGAGCGCAGCTTATAACATGCCCGTTGAACAAGGATGGGTTAACCTATTAAGTATCAAATTGAAGCATAATAAATACTCTTTTGAAACTCGAAACGCCAGTATTAGCGGAGAAACCACCTCCGGTGGACTTCAACGATTTTTAAAACAAATAGAAATCAACCAGCCTAAAATAGTTATTTTAGAACTAGGTGCAAATGATGGTTTACGTGGATATGATCTAAAAACAACTCGATTTAATCTTAATAAAATGATTGAAATTAGTCTAAAGCATAACGCCCAAGTTCTTTTGGCAGGCATTCAAATTCCGCCAAACTATGGTAGACGTTATACTCAGAATTTTAATCAAATATTTCAAGATCTTGCAAAAATAGAGTCTGTTAGTTTGATCCCTTTTATCCTAGAAGGTGTCGCAACAGACTACACTTTAATTCAGAAAGATAGATTACACCCTAATGAAAAAGGACAAGAAGTGATTGTAGAAACGGTTTGGAAAAATTTATTACCACTTCTTCAGTAATCCGAACAAAATGGAGATCATAATTTTGAAATTTTCAGTTAAATAATAGATAATACCATTTCTGAAAAATGCTGGGATCTCCCCTTCTTTTTACATATAAGATTTTACAAGTAAGGGTTTTTAATCGTTTATTGATCAAATAAGCGCTATTTAGGAATTCTCTTATGAACCATGCTAACACTTTTGAAGTCAATTTTGATGGACTAGTTGGTCCTACGCATAATTATGCAGGGCTATCTGTCGGTAATGTTGCCTCTTTAAAAAATGCCGCACAAG
>Ga0256845_1000510_pt1 | contig 36380 bp, 32 predicted proteins | sample RiftiametaG_FD_189101 | JGI IMG/M metagenome (GOLD analysis project Ga0256845, IMG submission 189101) | Tube worm associated microbial communities from hydrothermal vent at the East Pacific Rise, Pacific Ocean - Riftia | ecosystem: Host-associated > Annelida > Integument > Unclassified ...
TGAAGAGAAAAATGAAGTTTATTGATGCTTTTCTGAAAGTTTAAATCCAGTGAATTTTACAGCCTAATTTTTGTCCACTTGAAAATATTCAATCAAAAACAGCCTAACTTTTGTCTATTAAGCCTCAATTCAAGTGTTTTGAGGTACGAAAAATGTATCGAGAATAAGCTTTTTTTGTTCTCGATACATTCCGATAAAAAATCGGAACACTCGAACTGACAAAAGCTACAAAAAATAGATAATTCATAGTTCTTTTTAGGGTAATCTCGAAAAATGAAAAGTATGAGTTTGTCCTGCCTTTGCTTCATCTGCAATTGTCGAACCTCTTTTTCAGATAAAAAGCGCCATTGTCTAGGCGTTAAATCTTTTTTGGTTAAACCTGCAAAATAAACCCTACCTAGTTTTACAACGTTGTAACCTAGGTGCTCAAATATTCTTCTAATAATTCTGTTTGATAAGCTGGTAATTCGAGATATCTTATTGTTGAAAATCTCATTATGGGCAATTAAATCAATAGAAAAAGGCTACTTCTTATAGACTTTTTTTGAATTCGTTTTTGTTTTGATAAAATACATCCCAGTGTTTAACTCAGTTAAATCAATCACTAATTTTGAACCAGTATTACTAATCTGGGTAGTTACTCTAGTTACATCTTGTCCAAGCAAGTTATAGATAATAATATCGCTCAATTCCGTTTTATCACCACTCAGGGTTAAATAATTATTAACAGGGTTAGGGTAGATCTCAATTTGCGAATTTGCGAATTTTTCAATATTCACGCTTTTAATTTGAGAATATGAATATTCACCATCAAAATCGGTTTGTTTTAAACGATAATAGGATATTCCAAAAAAAGGATTTTCATCAATTGTGTTATAATTTAATAAAGAAGAAGAATTTCCTGCTCCATCAATATCCTTGACAATTTCCCAATCAACAGCATCTATTGATCGTTCTAGGGTAAAGTAATCGTTATTTATTTCAGATGCAGTTACCCAATTTGATTCAATTTTACTATTGTTATTTACGATGGTATTAAATTTAAGAAGTTCTATTGGGAGGGGGAAACTGCCTGATACCAGTTGTAAATCATCCATATAGCCATCATTATCAGTACCGACAACTCTTCTACTAATTAAACGAATCCTTATGGTCCTTGTTCCCACAGGAGCAATTCGAGTGTCTGAAAATAAAGACCAAGCAGCAGTTGAGTACTCGCCCGTATCATAAGAGGCTAAGACAGTAGCAGAAATGTTTCTATATTCTACAATAATTCTACCGGGGTCATTTCCGTTGGCAAATGCACTGATATAACCGGAAAAGAAAAAATTTTGTGTGCCTGCATCAATGGTCGTAGAAAGAAAAGCTACAGAAACATCTTGAAAAAGTTCAAAACTTCCTGACCCGTTTCCTGCATAAAAATGAAATGATCCTCCTTGTGCTGGTACTTCTGATCCACTAACCCAACTTCCAGAGGCCTGTGTCCATCCGTTTGTTGTTGGGTTAAGTTCTGCGCTCGGGTTTGTTATTAAATTCTGTCCAAAAGCTAGTGTTGAGATAACGGTTATAGTTAATGTTTGTATGAATTTAATCATATATTTTGTTATAATAATTACCACTAGCATTATTCCTGCGAGCATTTTTAATGAAACGAAATTAGTGTTTTTTTAGGATGAAATTAGTATTTTTTAAGACAAAATAAATATTTTATTAGACGAAATTATATTTCCAAATATGTTATCCTTGATTCATTTTTAATAACCCGACTTCTTTTTCAGATAAAAAACGCCATTGTCCACGAGCTAAATCTTTTTTTGTTAAACCAGCAAAAAATACTCTATCTAATTTTACAACATTGTAACCTAAGTGTTCAAACATTCTTCTAATAATTCTGTTTTTACCAGAATGTAATTCAATACCAACTTGGTTTTTCTTGTCTCCATTAGAAGTAACATAAGCAGCTACATCAGCTTTGGTAAACCCATCTTCTAATTCAAAACCATCTAATAAGTGTTGTAAGTGGTTTGAAGTTACATTTTTATCTAAATGAACGTTGTATATTTTCTTAATCCCAAATTTAGGGTGCGTTAATTTTTTGGTTAACTCACCATCATTAGTCAGCATTAAAACTCCAGTAGTTGCTCTGTCTAATCTTCCAACAGGGTAAACTCTTTCTTTAAGTTTTCCTAGTAATTGTAAAACAGTTCTTCTTCCAAAAGGATCATCTACAGTGGTGATGAAATCTTTAGGTTTGTTCATTAATAAATAAACTTTCTTTTCACTTCTAATGGATTCTCCACCATAATTTACTTTGTCTGTAGGGCCAACTTTAAAGCCCATTTCAGTAATGATTTCTCCGTTAACTTTTACAACTCCAGCAGCAATTAACGTATCTGCTTCTCTTCTTGAAGCAATACCTGCTTGTGCTAAAAATTTGTTTAAACGCATTTTACCATCATTGGCTTTAGTATGCGGGTTGTTGCTACTCTTTTTTCCAGTAGGTTTTCTTAAAGGAGCTTTAGTGTATGTCCCAGCTTTTCTTCTCGGTTTATCGTCTCTGTTTGGTCTAGCATCTCTACTAGGTCTACTCTCGTTATTAGAATTTTCATCTATACTTGGTTTTTCACTTCCACTTGGCCTACGTGATTTTGTCGCTGGCTTAGCCTTGCTTGAACCTCTTGCACCTCTGCTTGGTTTGCTGTCTTTGTTTGGTTTTCTTCTTCTATTTTCCATTGCTATTTTTTTTTAGATCCCCAGTCAAGCTGAGGATGACAAAAAAGTTAATTATCTTACTTCTCCTCCGTTATCAATTACTTTTTCTGGAGAAACAAAAGCTAAAGTGCCTTCATTGTTTTCTGCCATTAAAATCATTCCTTGCGATTCAATTCCTCTAATTTTTCTTGGAGCTAAATTGATTAAAACAGAAACTTGTTTTCCGATGATATCTTCAGGCTTATAATCTTTAGCGATACCCGAAACAATTGTTCTTTCATCAATTCCTGTATCAACAGTCATTTTTAAAAGCTTATCAGCATCAGGGTGTTTTTCAGCAGTTAAAATGGTACTTATTCTAATGTCCATTTTTGTAAATTCGTCAAAAGTAATTTCGTTTTTCATTGGTTTTGCTTTTGGATTTGATTGTTTTACAGCGGTTGCTTTTAATTTTTCTATTTGAATCTCAATAGCTGCATCTTCAATCTTTTGATACAATAATTCAGCTTTGTTAATTTGATGTCCTGCAGCAATTGCTGAAGCATTAGTATTTAAAATATGCTTTAATTTATCACAAGTTCTAGGTAAGAACGGTTCAAAAACAATACTTAGTGCGTTACTAATTTGTAATGCAATGTTCATAATCGTTTCTACACGTTGCTCGTCTGTTTTAACCAGTTTCCAGGGTTCTAAATCAGCTAAGTATTTGTTTCCTAAACGCGCTAAAGTCATTGCTTCAGTTTGAGCATCTCTAAATTTAAAATCACCTAATAATTCGTCCACTTTAACTTGTGTCGATTCAATTTTTGAGAGTACTTCTTCATCATAATCGGATAATGTTCCTTGAGCAGGAACAACACCGTTATAATATTTATGTGTTAAAACAACTGATCTATTTACAAAATTTCCGAAAATAGCAACTAACTCACTATTCACTCTTGTTTGGTAATCTTTCCAAGTAAACTCACTATCTTTTGTTTCTGGAGCAATAGACGTTAATACATATCGCAATTCATCCTCTTTGTTCGGGAAGTCTTCTAAGTATTCGTGTAACCAAACTGCCCAATTTCTTGAAGTAGAAATTTTATCTCCTTCTAAATTTAAAAATTCGTTGGCAGCAACATTGGTTGGTAAAATATAATCACCATGTTCTTTTAATATAATCGGGAAAATAATGGCATGGAAAACAATGTTGTCTTTACCAATAAAATGAACCAACTCAGTATCATCTTTTTTCCAGTAATCTTCCCAGTTTTTGTTGTTGTCGGCAGCCCATTGTTTGGTTGCTGAGATATATCCAATAGGCGCATCAAACCAAACGTAGAGCACTTTTCCTTCACCACCTTCAATAGGTACTTTTATTCCCCAATCTAAATCTCTAGTAATTGATCTTGGTAATAACCCGTTATCAATCCAAGATTTACATTGACCAATAACTTGTTTTCTCCATTTAGAAACATCATGCTGTTGTTTACCATCTAACTTTCCTGTTTCTATCCATTCTTTCAGCCATTTCTCATGCTTATCCATTGGTAAAAACCAGTGTTTGGTTTCTTTTAAAATAGGGCTGTTTCCACTGATAGTAGATTTTGGTTTTATTAACTCTGTAGGGCTAAGTGTAGATCCGCATTTTTCGCATTGATCACCATAAGCACCGTCAAAGGCACATTTAGGACAAGTCCCGACAATGTATCTGTCAGCTAAAAATTGATTGTTTTCTTCATCATAAAATTGCTCAGTAGTTTTTTCAATAAAACCACCTTTTTCGTGCATGTCTTTAAAAAACTCACTTGCTGTTTCGTGATGTAATTTTGATGATGTTCTGTGATAAATATCGAATTCAATTCCAAAATCTTCAAAAGCTTGTTTTATGATTTCGTGATTTTTATCTACAATTGCTTGAGGTGTTGTTGCCTCTTTTTTAGCTCTAAGCGTAATAGCTGCACCATGTTCATCAGAACCACAAACGAATACAACATCTTTTCCTTTTCTTTTTAAATATCTGGAGTAAATATCAGCAGGTAAATAACACCCTGCAATGTGACCTAAATGTAAAGGTCCATTTGCGTAAGGTAATGCTGCTGTAATTGTATGTCTTTTCGCTTCTTTCATTTAAATGTCAGCTCAATTTATTATTTTCGTTTCTTAATAATTGTCACTCAGGCATTGAGCAAAATCGGTGCAAAGTTACATTTTATAAAGTTTAAAAAATGCAAAAACCAAATCGTTTAAAAAAAGGAGATAAAGTGGTAATAATTTCTACTGCTAGGAAGATTTCTGGAGAAGAGATTCAACCAGCTTTAGAGCTATTACAGCGTTGGGGGTTAGAAGTTGTTTTAGGCGATAATTTGTATCAAGAAGAACATCAATTTTCGGGAACAACGAATGAGCGTGTTAATGATTTACAAAAGGCCTTGGATGATTCAACTATAAAAGCTGTTTTTTGTGCAAGAGGAGGTTATGGGACGGTTAAAATTATTGATGAAATCCATTTTTCTAAATTTATTGAATCCCCAAAATGGATAGTTGGTTACAGCGATGTAACGGTTCTACACAATCACATTAATCAAAACTTTAACATTGAGACATTACATGCAACAATGCCTATTAATTTTAAAACAAACACTCAAGAGAGTTTAACTAGTTTGAAAAAAGCATTATTTGGAGAGGCCTTAAATTATGAATTTGATGCTCATTCATTAAATAGAAAAGGAAAATGTAAAGGTATATTGGTAGGAGGAAATTTGTCAATTATTTATAGCTTGACAGGAACAAATTCTCAGATAGATACTGCTGGAAAAATTTTATTTATTGAAGATTTAGATGAATATATCTACCATGTAGATAGAATGATGATGAATTTGAAACGAGCAGGAATGCTTAAAGCTTTATCAGGAATAATTGTTGGAGGTATGTCTGATATGAATGATAATACAATTCCTTTTGGAAAAACGGCAAAAGAAATTATTTTAGAAACTGTTGCAGAATATGATTATCCTGTTTGTTTTGGTTTTCCTGCGGGGCATTTGGATGATAATCGAACCTTAATTATGGGAGCAGAAGTTTCATTAAATGTTGGGGAAAAGTGCAGTTTAAAACTTAGTTAATGGCTGAACATAACTTGTTAGGAGATAGAGGGGAAGAGTTGGCTAAAAGTTACTTAGAAAATCTTAGCTATAAAATTATCGCAACGAATTGGCGAGAACGAAAATTTGAAATTGATATTATTGCTATTGACAAAAATGAAATTGTTTTTGTAGAGGTGAAAACAAGAAGCACAGCTTATTTTGGAGCACCAGAAGAGGCCGTAACGCCTAAAAAGCAGCAACACTTAATTAATGGTGCTGACTGTTATGTTCAGAAAAATGAAATTGATTTAGAATGCAGGTTTGATGTTGTGGCAATTGTTTTGAATTCAAATCAAGAAGAAATTAAGCACATTAAAGCCGCTTTTTCGCCAGAATTTTAAGGGGTAATAATTTCTATTACTTCTTCTCCTGTTTTTACATTGGTAGCATAAACTTCTACAGCTTTAATATTAGGGAACCAAAATGTACCTCCTTCTATTTGGATAAAGAGGCGATTTACGTTAAGTATTTGGTCGTTATATTTTGTATAAACCTCAAAATGATTTTTTGCATCTTTTTTTAAGGTAAAGTACATTTGTTTAGAAGAAACAAATCTGAAAGTAGCATACTCGTCATTAATTTTTAGAAACTTTAAACCGTAAGCGTATTTTCTCTGAATCCAAGTTAATGGTTTTATTTTACCGCCTTCGGTATTTCTAATCCAATAAATGTTAATAGGGTTTTCGCTATCAAATTCACCAGAACTATTTAGGTTTACATCGTAAAATATTTGATTGTTGTCTTTGCTTCTTTCAATCTTAAATAAAGAAGTAAGTGTATTAGAATCACCAATATCTGCTTTTGAAAAAGCAAAAAGAATTAGACAAATAAGGACTCCGAGTATTATTTTAAATTGTTTCAACAAGAATGAAATTATTTTTCTGCAAATGTATTGAAATCAATAGAAGAAAGAATTTAAAAAGTAGAAAATGTCATTAGGATTACTATTATACTTCAAAACACATCTCAATTAATTAAAATTCAGTGATAAAACTTCCGCAAGACCTTCTTATTTCTAATTTGTTTGGTAGTGAAACCTGTTTGTATTGAAAGTTATCGTTGTTCTTAATGTTGTCAATTAAAATACTGACAACTTCTTTCCCCATTTGAGTAATTGGTTGAACCACTGCTGTAACTGGAGGGTAGCATAATTTAAAAGCATCAATGTCATCAAAGCTAACTAAAGCAATATCTTGAGGTATTCTAATGTTCATTTCTTTAAAACACTCTAGGCAAGCTACAGCTATATTATTATTGGCTACAAATAATGAGTTAATGCTTTGAGGAGGACTTAGTAATTCTTTTAATTCTCTACGTACATCTTCTTTAATTTTATCAAATGAAATTTCTTTAATTAAACTATTGTCAACTCTAATTCCGTTTTCTTTTAAAGCCTCTTTATATCCAGCTGTTCTTTCTTTTAAAGAACTAAGGTGAGAAGGGGATATGGTTAAATGTCCAATCTTTTTGTTTCCTAGTTTTATTAAATGTTCTACAGCATTTTTAGCACCCAATCTATTTTCAACTCCAACATAATTAGTTTCAATTTTAGGAATATCTCTATCTATTAATACAAAAGGAAATTTTCCTTTTTTTAATTGATTAATGTCGGTATTGTTATTTTGAGTGGTAGAAATGATTAGTCCATCAACTTGTCTATCAATTAACATTTGAATTAATTCAGACTCCTTTTCAGGATTTTCATCTGAGCTACAGATCATTAAATTGTATCCATTTGCAGTACAATTGTCTTCAATACTTCTGCACATTTTTGCATAAAAGGAGTTAGAAATATCAGCAACAACTAAACCGATAGTGTTTGATTTCCCGATCCTTAACCCTCTTGCAAATTGGTTGGGTTTATAATTAAGTTCTTTTACTTTGTCTCGAACTCTTTTTTGGGTGTCTTTGCTAATTCCTTTTTCATTCCCCTTGTCGTTTAATACTAGAGATACGAGCGTTTTAGAAACGCTTAAACTTTTTGCAACATCAGCTAAAGAAACTTTTTTCATGGGCATAAATTTACATTTATAAAACTACTAAAACGGTTTAGGAATTAGTAAATTAGCAGCTATAATTTTATTATGATGACATCTAAACAAGGTTTTAAAAAAGCATTTATCGTTATCACCTCATTATTTTTTATGTGGGGTTTAATTACTGTGTTGGTTGATTCCCTTATTCCAAGATTAAAAGAAATTTTTGAGTTAACCTACTTTCAGGCGGGGTTAGTTCAGTTTGCTTTTTTTGCTGCTTATGGTATTGTTTCTATTCCTGCAGGAACATTATTACATAAGATAGGTTATAAAAAAGGAATAATGTTAGGCTTGGGGATTATGGGAGTAGGATGTTTACTCTTTTTACCTGCAGCATCTTCAAGGTTATTTTGGTTGTTTATGTTAGGATATTTTACGTTGGCTGCAGGTATGACTATTTTACAAGTAGCTGCTAATCCTTATGTAACTGTTTTAGGTGATGAAAAAACAGCTTCAAGTAGGTTGAATTTATCACAAGCTTTTAATTCTTTAGGAACAGCAATAGCTCCCGCATTAGGAGCTATTTTTATTTTGAGTGATAACATTAAATCTTCTTCAGAAATTGAGGGGTTAGATAATACTACTAAAGAAATTTATTATGCTGGAGAAGCTTCTGCGGTTCAAATACCATTTTTATTTTTAGCAATATCATTAATTGTTTTAGCTGTAATTGTTTTAGTTTCTAGGTTACCACAGATATTAAATACAGCAGCAAAATCAAATTATGGAGAAGCATTAAAACATTCGAAACTAAGTTTTGGAGCAGTTGGAATATTTGTTTATGTAGGAGCAGAAGTAGCTATTGGAAGTTATTTGGTTAGCTATTTTTTAGATATGAATTTGGCAGAAATAATTAGAGGGAATAGTTTTATGAACCAGTTCCTCTCATGGTTTCATGGAGCTGATTTAAGTTTAATTGATGAAAAAGGAATTGTAGGAACTTTTGTGATTTTTTATTGGTCTGGTGCTATGGTTGGCAGATTTATAGGTTCTTATTTAACTAAAATTTATCAAGCACAAAAAGTGTTAACCATATTTTCTATTGGAGCAATTTTATTATTAATTGTTTCAATGACTACTACAGGAATGGTGGCTATGTGGTCAATATTATCGGTTGGCTTAATGAACTCTATTATGTTTCCAACCATTTTTAGTTTGGCAATAGAAGGTTTGGGAGAATTGAAACCACAAGGTTCTGGAATACTCTGTACTGCTATTGTTGGAGGAGCTTTTATTCCTCCATTATTTGGTTTAATTACCGATTTTTCAGGATTTAAAATGGCATTTGTATTAATAATAATATGCTATGCTTACATCCTCTTTTATAGTGAAAAAGTAAACACAAGTTTAACGTAGTATGGCTAAAAAAATAAGATTCTCTTGGATAATAACAGCTCTAATTATAGGGTTAGGATGTGGTTCTAATCAACATCAATTAGCAGATGTTGATGCGTATGAAAAAGTAAATCCATTTATCGGGACAGGTGGTCATGGACATACTTATCCTGGAGCTACTTTGCCTTTTGGAATGGTGCAATTAAGTCCAGATACTCGATTAGAGGGTTGGGATGGTTGCTCAGGATATCATAATACAGATTCAATTATTTATGGCTTTAGTCATACCCATTTAAGCGGAACAGGAGTAGGCGATTATGGTGATGTGTTATTGATGCCAACACAAGGAGAAGTTCAATTTGATAATGGATTTAAAACTGGGGCAGAAAATGGGTATGCGGCTTGGTTTGATAAGAAAACCGAAAAAGCCAGTCCAGGGTATTATGAAGTAAACTTAGCAGAACATAATATTGATGTGAGATTAACAGCAACCGAAAGAGTGGGGATACATGAATATACTTTTAACAAATCCGATACGAGTAATATTATTATAGATTTAAAACATCGGGATAAGTTGACTGATTGGAGTATTGATGGAGAAACTAAAACAGAAATATTTGGACATAGAATTTCAGAAGCTTGGGCAAAAGAACAACACATTTATTTTGTAGTTCAGTTTTCAAGAGAATTTGATGTTCCGATTTTTCAAGCAGAATGGAACGAAAATGAAGATTCAGTATTAACTAAAGGTATGGCATTGCAATTTGTTACTAAGCAAGGCGAAAAAATAATGTTTAAAGTTGGAATTTCAGCTGTAAGTATAGAGGGGGCAAGAAAGAATTTAGAAGCTGAAGCACCACATTGGGATTTTGAAAAATATTTATCTGATGCAAAAGCTACTTGGACAAAAGCATTAAATAAAATTGAAGTTAAAGGTGGTTCTGAAGAAAAGCAAGAAATCTTTTATACAGCGTTATATCACAGTATGATTGCTCCAAATGTTTTTAGCGATGTAGATGGGAAATACAGAGGGACAGATTTAAAAGTTCATCAATCAACTGATGGACCAGTTTATACGGTGTTTTCTTTGTGGGATACTTTTAGAGCCGCTCATCCTTTATACACCATTGTTGAACAACAGAAAACGAATGAATTTATTCAGACATTTTTAAAACACTATAAAGATGGAGGGCAGTTACCCATTTGGGAATTGGCGGGAAATTATACAGGATGTATGATAGGTTATCATGCTATTCCTGTAATAGTTGATGCTTACACAAAAGGATTAAGGGATTATGATACTGAATTGGCAATGGAAGCAATGTTGCACAGTGCTAATATGGATAAGTTAGGGGTAGCTTCATATAAATCTAAAGGTTATATTGCTGCTGGAGATGAATCAGAATCAGTATCTAAAACCTTAGAATACGCTTATGATGATTGGTGTATTGCCAAAATGGCTAAGGCTATGAATTTAAAAGAAACACATCGTGATTTTATAAAGAGAGGACAATACTATAAAAATATTTTTAATGCTGAAAGTGGTTTTATGCAAAGTAAAATGAATGGAGGTTGGCGAAGTGGATTTGATCCTGCTGAGGTCAATTTTAACTTTACAGAAGCCAATTCTTGGCAATACAGTATGTTTGTTCCTCAAGACATAAAAGGTTTAATTGATTTACATGGTGGAGCTAATAAGTTTGAACAAAAATTAGATGAACTGTTTACTACAGAAATGGAGCTAAGTGGTAGACATCAATCTGATATCACGGGTTTAATTGGGCAATATGCACATGGAAATGAGCCAAGCCATCATATGGCATATTTATACAATTATGTTGGAAAACCATTCAAAACACAAGAGCGAATTCATCAAATATTAACAGAACAATACACTGTTCAGCCAGATGGCTTATCGGGTAATGAAGATTGTGGGCAGATGTCTGCATGGTATGTGTTAAGTGCTATGGGTTTTTATTCGGTAACTCCTGGTTTGAATTATTATGCAATTGGAACACCTTTATTTGATGAAGTCACGATTCATTTAGAAAATGGTAAGCAATTTAAAGTAATCGCAAATAATGTTTCAGATGAAAATTTCTATATACAAAGTGCGACAATCAATGGAGAAAAATTGAATAAAGGAGTTTTGTATCATCAACAAATTATGGATGGTGGAGAAATCGTTTTTGAAATGGGTTCAACCCCAAATGAAAGTTGGGGAACTGAAAATATGTCAATTCCACAAATAGAAGAAAAAAATCAAATCACTCCTGTTCCTTATTTTACTACTTCATCACAAACATTTGAGACTGAAATCGAAATAGGACTAAATTCAGTAAATGATGGTTCGGAAATTTTTTATAAAATAAAGGATGAGTTTATTAAGTATCAAAAGCCTTTTGAAATTACAGAATCTTCAACTATTGAAGCTTATACAGTATTTAATAAGAAAAAGAGTTTTGTTGTAAAAGCAGCTTATAAAAAAATAGCAGGAGGTAGGTCTATTGAAATTTTAACGGAGTATAATAATCAATATAATGCTGGAGGAGATAGAGCGCTGATAGATTATTTAAAGGGAAATGAAAATTTTAAAACAGGTTTTTGGCAAGGCTATCGAGGGGGTGCAGAAATGATAATTGATTTAGGAAAACAGATTAAGTTTTCTAAAATATCTGTTGGAGCGTTGCAAGATATTAAATCATGGATATTTTTTCCTACAACAATAGAAATTTGGGTTGCAGGGAGTGCAACTGGTTATTATAAAGAGTTGGGAGTAATAAGAAATGATTTCCCTGATAATAAATATGGTGCTTTTACAAAAGAATTTGAGCGTGTATTAAAATCTCCAATTCAAGGTAGGTTTATTAAACTTAAAGTTAAAAACTATGGTGTTTGTCCCGATTGGCATTTGGGTAAAGGAAATGACACTTGGTTGTTTTTAGATGAGGTTACGATAGAGTAATAAATGATTCTAGTACTATACAATAATGTTTTGTATTTTTGGATATAGGTTTATGTTATGAAAATAATTTTTTCAGTCATATTAGGGTTAGTTATTCTTGCTACTTCAATGGGTTTTACTGTTTCTTCACATTTTTGTGGAGGGAAGAAAGTGAAGACTGTTTTGAGTATTGGATGTTCTGATGTTTCTTGTGGAATGGAAAAGAATTCTAATAATTGTGCATCCAAAATACAGATGAAGCCAGACTGTTGCCAAGATGAATATCAATTGATTCAGAATGATGAAGACTTTTCGCAACAGACTACTCAATTTGATTTTTCTCCAAAATTTTTAATTGCTTTTATTATTTCTTATGTTGATTTGTTTGAGAATGAAACAACTGAAATAGATTTTTTTGCAGATCATTCCCCCCCACCTCTGATAAAAGACATCCCAGTCTTGATAGAGTCTCTTCTTATTTGATTTTGGTTTTATCTTTCTTAATTGAAAGATGATTGTTTTTTGTATGGCATGCTAATGCTACAGATTTTATAACTAAAAAAAATAAAGATGAGAGAAGTTGAGGTTAACAACCTAAAAGAATTAATTGAATACAAACACTATCGTAGGGTTTCAGCTTATGCATGGGACATATTTTCATCTATGAATGAAGATGAAAAAGAGCTTTTAGGGAAGCCTTTTGTAAGTTCAATAGATATGGTGGGAGCTAATATTTCTAAAGCTTTTTGTCATTCTGATAATTATAAAAGAATAGAATTTTATACGAATGCAATCGTATTATTATCAGAAGGATTAGATCACTGGCTAAAACTAATTAAAAAGAGAAATATTGTGAGTAAAACAACTTACGAAGGGATGTTGGAATTGTCGAATCCTTTAGTCCTAAAAATGAAAAGTAGAATATCATCATGTAATGATATTAAATAGAGTTTATCAAATAATATTATATTTTAAAACTAATGTAAGATGAAAAATAAAATTTTAAAACTAATGATGATAGTACTTTTATCAAGTACTTTATCTGTAAGCTGTTCTTCAGAAAAAACATCAGAAAAAACTGAGCAAGTAGCAGAAATAAGCTATTATTGTCCGATGAAATGTGAGGGAGAAAAAACATACACAAAAAAAAGGTCTTGTCCTCAATGTGGTATGAATTTAGTAGAAGTAGAATGATTTAGAATCGCTGATATTCTTAATTTTTGAATATTGAATTATTTATAAATTGTTTGTCTGTTAAAGTAAGTAGAAATGCTTCAAGCATTTCTACTTCTTTATCAGATAATCCTAATGGTTTAATCAGTTTACTTTTGTTCTTATGGCTTTTTCCTCCAGAATTATAATGAGCAATAACTTGCTTTAATGTTTTGATGCTTCCATCATGCATGTAGGGACCAGTAACTTCAATGTTTCGTAATGAAGGGGTTTTAAATAAAGCTATATCGTTAGAGTCTTTACTAAACCTCATTCTACCTATATCTTTATATTTTCTATATAATCCATTATTTTTAAAGCCATAATTTGTAAAATTAAAACCGTTATGACAAGATGAGCAATTTAATTTGTCACTAAAAAATAGTTTCATACCTTCTTTTTCTTGTTTGGTAAATTTGACTTTTTTATTTAAATACTGATCATATTTACTGTTTCCACTTATCAACGTTCTTTCAAATACACCTAATGCCCTAGTAATTACAAAGTAATCAGGTAATCTATTATATCCTTCTTTTGCCATCTTCAGGTAAGTAGAATCTCTTTCAAGTAATTTACCTATTTCAATAATATTATGATTAAATTCATTTTCTTCTTGTATAGGAATTAATACTTGCATTTCTATAGTTGGTACACCTCCCTCTCTTAACATGTATGGATGATAAGCGATGTTGGCTAGGCTGGGTGCATTTCGTTTTCCTGGTCTGTTTTTAACGCCAGGACTAAATGCTCTATTATCGCTAAAAGCTAATTGGGGTAAATGACAACTTGAACAGCTAATACTAGAGTCTATAGAAAGAATATTGTCGTAAAAGAGTTTCTTACCTAAATTCCATCTAGCTTGTGTAAACTCATTACCCTCTGGGTACTTTACTTTTGGAAAATTAATTGGGATATCCGTTAAAGAGTAAGCATGGTTTTCTATTTTAGGATAAAGAGTGCAAGCAATTATATAAATAATTAAGATTAAATAGCTTAAAATTAAATAGACTTTTTTCATTAAATACTAGAACGGAGACGCATATCTTGTGTCATTTGTCATATCTGTATCAGTTAATGTTTTCAGAAATGCAACTAAATCTGTTTTATCTTGAGCAGTTAAAAACAATCCTGTAGCTCTAGTGTTTTCAAGAGCTGGGTCTATCGTTGTAGAGTTTACTAATTCACCATTATAATGGTCAACAACTTCTTCCAACGTGTTAAAACGACCGTCATGCATATAGGGAGTAGTTAATTCAATATTACGTAAAGTAGGTACTTTAAATTTAGCTTTATCTAGAGGGTCCATTGTCACTTTCATTCTTCCATCATCAGTAAAGTTAGCGTCAGCATCTAATCCATTATTCATATAAAGGTCATTTTCAAAATTTCTTCCTGAATGACAGTGCGCACAATCTGCACCAGATGTTGTAGGAAAAAACTGATTGTATTCATCAAAAAATAAATCTTTACCTCTTTGTTCGGACGCAGTATAATTTAATTCTCCTCGCTCTATTTTGTCATATTTACTATTCCAAGAAACTATGGAATTCATAAACTGTTCTAAGGCTAAAGAAATTTTTAATTGATTAATATGCGTTGAACCGAATACTCTTTCAAATTGATCTACATAAGTTTGAGAAGAGCTAAGTTTTGAAACCACATTTTCTAAGGTCTCATTCATTTCTAAAGAATCTTGAATAGGTAAAATAGCTTGGTCTCTTAAAAGGTGAGCTCTTCCGTCCCAAAAGAACTCATTGTTGTTCCATAACATATTAAAAGAAGCCATTGCTTGCCTTTTTCCAGGGAAGCCAAGTATTCCAAGTGAAAATTGAGTAGTATCTGAAAAACCATTAGCTTGAATATGACATCCGGCACAAGCTAAAGAACCGTCTCCCGATAATTGTTTATCATAAAACAACATTCTTCCTAATTTAACTCCCTGTATAGTTAATGGGTTGTCAGCTGGTATTGTAGGGGTAGGCAACGACCCATATTCTAAATTGTAAGGTGTTGCATCATAAAGGGTAACCTCTTCTTCATTATCTTTTTTACATGCAACTATTACTACAGCTATTACTAATATTAATAACCCAGTTTCAATAAAACTCTTAAAATTCATTTGGGTGTAATGTTACTTGTTTACTATTAATTTATTGGTCTTAACAATTTCTCCTGAAACTGATTTTAAGTTCACTAGGTATAAACCTTGATCTAATTTATTAAAAATTACTTTATTAGAATTTTCCATTTGTTGTTTTTGAATTAACCTTCCACTTAAATCTGTAATTTCAAGTATTACATTTTTTAGTTCTCCTGAATACTCATAACTAATTTTATTATCACTACTTGCAGGATTAGGATATAGTTTAAAATTACCTTCATTAACAACCTCTTTAATAGATACCGGAGAATTTCCTTCTATAGAGGTGAAAACGTGATTCTTAAAATTTTTTATTACTTTTTTTGCTTCATTTATTTCTCCATGAGAGATAACTCCTGATGCAACATTAACATCTTCTAAAGCTTTTTTATAATCGGCATTAAGTTCTATTACTAAGCCGTTAGCGTCAGTTGTTCCTGCAGTTATTATTGTTTGAGAAAAATAGTTTACATCGCCTAAACCATGTAATTCAAAATTTTGATTTGGAGTAGTTGTTCCTGCCATTCCTTCCATTGCTATAAATCTATATCCAGCATTCCAACCCCAGTGCATTGATGGCGATTTTGGAGCCAATGGGTGTAACATTGGCAGAAGAGAAGGGTCATCATGATTTATAGGTGTTTCAACACCTATACTAAAAGTCACCTTTTCAATTGTAGTAATACTATAATTACCAAGTAATTCATAAACCTGTGTTGATGCATTAGCTAAAATCCATGTATTAGTGATGTTTGTAATCGTACCACCATCATGAGTTATTGCAATAGAAGATATATAATATTCTAATCTATCTATATTAAAAGTATTATTAATGTTATTGCTAGAATTAGTATTAAAAGTAAATGGAGAGGAGTCTAGTAAATGATTAATTTTTAGGTAAACATCAGATTGACTGAAAACTGATAATGATAAAGAACAAGCTATTATAACGGATAGAAAATTTTTCATGATTTTATAATTAGTTAATGTCTTATAGACGACACGAATATAAAGATTTTAAGTAATAATGGGTAGCGAACTGTTATTTAATATTGGATTCCTAGGCGATGTAAAAAATTCTATGTGATCAATTTAGAGAATATTAACTTTTAATTTTATATATCTCTTTAGTCAGAATATATTTGTTACGCTACATTTGCTGAGCCATTTATGTCGTACCACTACTTTTCAAATTCAGTTTTCACAACTTCATAAGCTTCTTTGTGGTTTCCATAATAATCAATAATACTCCAACTTGGTCCAGGCCAACAATCATTTAATTGCCAAAATAAAGATCCCATACAGTGTGGTTGATTATTAATGTGAGAACGAATTGCCATTTGTATCCCTTTAGCTTGTGTTTTTTGACTAAGATTTACAAACTCTTTAAAAGAACTCGGTTCATTATAATACTGCTTAATATGGTCTAAAATTAGCCCATTACCGATATAACTTTTTTGTCTGTTGAGCATTGTTGGAGATTCTAAACTCAAACTAGAATCAGCAGCAAAAGTTTTAATGGTCTCCATATTAGGGAAAGATTGAAAACCATATTCTACCATAAATCGACCTACATTTTTCTCAAAATTCTCGAAAGGTTCTCTACCGTGCCATACACCCCAATAATGCATTGATCCATGGTTGAAGTTCTCGGGCGTTCCCCAATTGCTAGAAGGTGAAGATGAAGTGTAATTTCTGCTTTGATCTAATTCTTTACAAAGTGCTGGAATTAAATCATGAAATACATCAGTATATCCATTCCAGATTTGAGTAGAATCTGAAGGGGAATAATTGTATTGTTTTTGCCAACCCCAGTTTTCCCAAGCCACTTCAATTTCATTGTTTCCGCACCACAAAGCGATAGATGGATGGTTTCTTAAACGAATAATGTTTTCTGTTATCTCTTGTTCTACATTGCCTAAAAATGCTGAATCAACTGGATACATACTCCCTGCAAACATAAAGTCTTGCCAAACCAAAATTCCTTTTTCATCACAGATGTCATAAAAAATATCATTTTCATAAATTCCACCACCCCAAACACGCAACATATTCATGTTGGCAGTTTTTACACCATTTAATAATTTGTGGTATTGACTATCTGTAACATTGGTTAAAAACATATCTTGAGGGATATAATTTGCTCCTTTCATAAAAACAGGTTTACCATTTAGTTTAAAATAGAAGGAAGTTCCAATGCTATCTTTTTCATTAACGAGTTCTATAGTTCTAATTCCGTATTTTATTTCTTTTTTATCAAGTAAAATGTCTTCATCAAATAGCTCTATTTTTAAATCATTTAAATGAGCTTCTCCCATTCCGTTACACCACCACAATTTTGGATTTTCAATTGTAAATTCATAATTGAATAAACTGTGCCCTTTTTTGATGGTTTCTTCGTGTTTTTTGCCATTTATTTCAAAAAAGTATTGTTTTTCTTCTAAATTTGATGATTCAATGGTTATTTGAGTAGTAATTATCGCGGCTTTTTCTGAAATGCTTTTTGTAGCGCAATAAATATCAGTTATTCTTACATCATTCCAAGAGTTTATTTTTATGGGTCTCCAAATACCTGAAGTTACAAAACGAGGACTCCAATCCCAACCAAAATGGTAAGCCGCTTTTCTAGTAAATGAACTTACTCTTGGTTCTAAGGTTTCGCAACCCGAAGGAAGCGAGTAGGGGTAATTACTGTATTTCTCTTTGTTGTAATTAATAGGAGAGTAGAATTGTATTTCCAATTCATTCTCACCAACTTTTAAGAGCGATTTAATAGTTGCTTTCCATGCTCTAAACATGTTGTTGGAGGAAATAATCAAGTCTCCATTAAGCCTAACATCAGCATAAGTATCTAGCCCTTCAAAGACAATTTCAATATGATCATCTTGGAGTTGAGCCTCAGTAATATTAAATGTTTTTCGGTATTTCCAATCAATATTTTCTATCCATTGGAGTTGTAGTTCGTTTGTTTCCCAATATGGATCATCTATTAATTTGTTGCTCAATAAATCGGTATGGATAATTCCTGGAACTGTGGTAGAATACCATTTTTTTGTTTCATCATGGAAAAATTCCCATTCACCATTTAGGTTGATTTCTTCAACAGTTAATGTTACTTTTTTTTCAGTACAAGAAAGACAGAGGATGCTAAAAACTAGTATGAATAGATTTGTGTTTTTCATTTTATTTTTCTTTGTCATTCTGAGCAAGAATTTGTCACTCTGAGTTTATCGAAGAGTCAACAAATTGAAGTGAAGAATCTATTCACATCCAAGCCTTTTATTTAGATTCATCACTTTATTTTATAAACACTTTGATTGTCCTTCGATAAACTCAGGATGACAAAGTGTAACAAAATTATCGTTCAGAATGACATTTTTTTTACAATCGTTCAGTTAATCAAGAGATTTAAAATCCCTTTAATTTTTTCTTCGTCAATAACAGTTCTAACACCCATTCCTAATGATTCTGTTTCCGTAATCGATTGATGTATGGTAAAGTGTAACGCATCAATTTCAGTTTTGGAAAGTTCTATCGCATTAGTACTGTTTACTCCGCTTCCTGCCATTATCTCTATCTCGCCATTGGCTAGTTTTACGAGTTCTTTAATGTTTTTAATTCCATTAATGGCTTTATCATGTTGTCCTGAAGTTAAAATCCGATCTACTCCAAAATTGATCAAACTTGTTAAAGCTTCTGCTGGATTTTTAACAAAATCAAAAGCTCTATGAAAGGTAACTTCTAAATTTAAGCTTTTGGCAGCCTCAATTAAATCAATATTGCTTTCAAAGTCTAATTTGTTTTCAGATGTTAAGCATCCAAAAACAACTCCAGCAGCTCCAGCCTTTTTTGCAATTTTAATGTCTTGTAACATCACTAAAATAGCATCTTTTGAATAGTTAAAACCTCCTTCAATGTGCCGAATCATAACATGAACTTCTACACCTTGTTGGGCACATTGTTCAATTAATCCAAAACTAGGTGTTAAACCACCTACATTAAGAGCTGAACATAATTCAACACGATTGGCACCAAATTTTTTAGCAGCAATTGCACCATCAATACTATCTATGCAAAATTCAATTTTCATCTTACTATTATTTCATCCATAAATATCCAAGCCTTAGAACCTGCAGCTTCATGCCAATCGGGGACTTTTTTTATGTTTATTGCTTTAACTTTTATGTATCTAATGTGTTGTCTTTCAAATCTTGTTCTGAACGTTTCAATCAATTTCCCTCTTGCTTGGGGTTTAATATTTTCGTTATCTAATGTCTGAACGGTCTCAAAATATTTTCCATCGCTAGAAATAGCAAACTCAACTTTCGTAGGAAAGAAAATCCATGAATTATTGTATTGATAAAAATTGATTGCTATTTCACTTATTTTTTGCTCATCATCTGTAAAATCAACTTTACCCAAATCTAAAACCATTTCAGCATCATTACCCCAGAATCCTTGCCAGTTTCCGTCTCTAAAATCAAGGCTTCCTGTTTTACTATCTACTAATCCTGAATCACCTCCAGCAGTATACCATTGATTGTATTGAGATTTATAAGTTACTTTTTTTGTTAATGCATTATGAAATTCAAATGTTTGTTTAATTGAATCTTCATATTTTTCATCATTCTTAAATGCTTGAAAAATTAGCGTTCCTGATTGTTCAAGCATAATTTCGTAATGAGCCCATTCAAAATCATTGCAGGTATCGCATTCCCATTTGTAATAAACCATTAAATCTTTATTTCCAGGAGAAGCAAGAATGTAAACATCATTTTCACTAATAATTGTTTCGACCTGAATAGGTAAATTTTCTGCACCATAATTCACATTCATACTTTTAAGTATTGGGTAATGATGTTGTAATCTATTATAAAACTCGGCATAGTTCCTTTCTTTAGGATAGCTCCAAAGTACCTCGCTCATTGCTAATAATCTTGGGAAGACTTTACTATCTAAATTGTTTTCATCAGGCACATGTTCTGTCCACATGTTACATTCCCCACCAATAATAAAATGGTGTTTGTCTTTGGCTAGTTCTTTAGGGATAGGATCAAAATTGTACACCTTTTCTAAATCAATAGCTTTTAAATCATAATCAAAATAAGCATAGCTTGTTGGCGACATAATTGCATTATGACCAGAATTGGCAGCAGTAATTCCACCTTCCATTCCTCGCCAACTTTGTACTGTCGCATTTTCGGATAATCCACCTTCTAAAATTTCATCCCATCCAATTAATTGTCTGCCGTTTTTGTTTAAGAATTTTTCTATTCTTGAAATAAAATAACTTTGTAAACCATGTTCATCTGTTATGTTTTCGTCTTTAATTCTTTGTTGGCATTTATCACAATGTTCCCATCTAAATTTTGGAGCTTCATCACCACCAATATGAATGTATTTAGAAGGAAATAGTTCCATTACTTCAGTTAATACATCCTCTAAAAAAGTAAAAACAGAATCGTTTCCCGCACAATAAATTTCTTTAAAAACACCCCAATCATTAGCTACCTCAATTTGTTCTCCTGTACACGATAAATAGGGGTAAGCTGCAATTGCAGCTTGAGAATGACCTGGTAATTCAATCTCTGGAATAACAGTGATGTGCCTTTCTGTTGCGTAAGCTACAATTTTTCTAATATCGGATTTGGTGTAAAACCCTCCATATTTACTACCATCTAATTCAGTTCTCCAAGCACCAATTTCTGTTAGTTTTGGGTATTTATCAATAGCAATTCTCCAACCTTGGTCTTCGGTTAAATGCCAATGCAATACATTCATTTTATACAATGCCAATAAGTCAATGTACTTTTTAATTACTTCTTTTTTATAAAAATGACGAGAGCAATCTAATAGTAATCCTCTGTGTTTAAATTTTGGAGAATCTTTTATAGTAACAGTTGGTAAATACCAAATATCTCTTTTTTGATTAGAATGAAAATCATTAATAAAGAGTTGGCGTAAGGTTTGGATTCCATTCATTAAACCAATATTTGACATACTCAAAATACCTAAAGAGTGCTCAGTTGAAGTAAGTTGATAAGCTTCTTTACTATTTATTTGATGTTGGTTAAATAACAATATGGTATTAGCTTCTTCAAGTGAAATTGATTCAGTAAAAACAATGTCTATTTTAAAATTAGATGAATTCTCAATTAATTGTTTAAGATATAGAGCTTCATTTTTACTGTCAGGAAAGGTCGTAATGGTTGTGTTTTTATTAATCTCAAAGAAACCTTCTTCAATTTTTATCTCTTGAGGCTGAGGTATAATTTGAATTTCTTCTTTAGAGCGATATTCAGGTGTGCTTTGTTTTTCAGCATCACAACCTACTAAAAACCATAAACTAAAAACTAAAAACCAAAATCTACCATTCCTTTTCATAAGCAGCATCTTTCATTTCTTCGGTAGCATTGTCTTTTTGAGCATAATTAAAACCAGCATATACACTGTGTGCTCCAACTTCTCCATTTTTATTAATGGCTAAAAAACCTACTTGTAATCCTTTAATGTCTTTGTGTTTTTTGATGATTCGTTCTACGGCTTCTTTACAAGCTTGTTTTGGAGATTTTCCTTGTCGCATTAATTCAACAACAGTTGCTGAGCCAGCAATTCGAATTACAGCTTCACCCATACCAGTTGCACAAGCCCCACCAACTTCATTGTCTACAAAAAGTCCTGCCCCAATAATTGGTGAATCGCCAACTCTTCCGTGTAGTTTATATGCCCAGCCACTTGTGGTACAAGATCCAGAAATGTTTCCGTCAGCATCTATAGCTAACATTCCTATGGTATCGTGGTTTTCAGAATTAATTTCAGGCTTTTTTTGTTCTTCACTTGCTTTCCATTTTAACCATTCTTCTTTGGCTTCAGGTGTCAATAAATCTTTGTGTTCAAATCCTTTTGAAATAGCAAAATCATAAGCCCCTTTGCCTACAATCATTACATGAGGGGTGTCTTCCATCACTTTTCTTGCAACAGAAATAGGGTGTTCAATATCTTGTAAAAATGCAACAGCACCACATTCATTTTCGTGGTTCATGATACATGCATCAAGGGTAACTTTACCTTCTCTATCAGGTAGTCCTCCTAAACCAACACTTCTGTTGTCAGCATCAGATTCTGTCACTCTAACTCCAGCTTCAACTGCATCTAAAGCATTTCCTCCTTTCTCTAAAATTTTCCAAGCAGCTTTATTGGCATCTAATCCATGTTTCCAAGTAGAAATTACAATAGGTTTGGTAATTGGTGTTGCAGCTGTTGTTTTAGCAGTTTCAGTTTCTTCACCAGTTATAGCCGAAGTACACTTTGCTAGTAAAATTCCACCTAGACCTAAAGCACTTGTCTTTAAAAATTTTCTTCTCGACATAATCTATTTTTTGCGAGGTTTCCAGTTTTTCTTTTTCTTAAAACCACCTTTTTTCTTAAACGGTTTTTTCGAAATATCATATTTCGGACCTGGCTCAAAACCGTCAGGCAATGCTAGTTTTTTAACTTCACTTCCAATTAAACTTTCAATCTTAGAGAAGTTAAAACAATCATCAGCATTAATAAAAGTTAATGCCACTCCCGTATTATCTCCCCTTGCAGTTCGTCCAATTCTATGTATATAATCTTCTGCATCACTTGGTATATCGTAATTAATTACCAAGTTAATTCCTTTAATATCTATCCCTCTAGAAAGAACATCGGTAGCAATTAAAAGCTTTATTTTTTTGTTTTTAAAGTCCAATAAAACGGCCTCACGTTCTTGTTGATTTAAATCAGAGTGAATTCCTTTTGCAGGTAAACCAATTTTATTTAACGACTGTGTAATTTCTTTAACTGTTACTTTTCTTGAAGAGAAAACTAACACAAAATCATGGTCATCTTCTTTAAGAATTTCACTAATTAATTTTATTTTTTGGTGATTGTGTACCAAGTAAGCAGCCTGTGTAATACCTTTATTTGGTTTGGAGATAGCAATGTTTATGGTAATGGGGTCTTTTAAAAGTTGTGAAGAAAGTTGTCTTATTTTAGGAGGCATAGTTGCCGAAAATAAAAGGTTTTGTCTTTCTTTTGGGAGCTTGTTGGCTATTTTGGCAATGTCTTCGTTAAACCCCATGTCTAACATTCTATCAGCTTCATCTAAAATAAAATGTTTAACCCCAGAAGTGTCAAAATATCCCATATTTAAATGAGAGATGAAACGACCAGGAGTACAAATTACAATGTCTGCACCAGTTGTTAATGCTTTCTTTTCAGCATCAAAACTTTTACCATCTCCACCACCATAAATGGCGATTGAAGTAGCTTCAGTAAAATAACTTAAGCCTTCAATTTGTTGGTCAATTTGTATGGCAAGCTCTCTTGTAGGGACAATAATAATAGTACTTACTTTATCAGAACTACCTCTTTTGCAAATAGCATTTAAAATAGGTAAGACAAAAGCAGCAGTTTTTCCTGTTCCTGTTTGTGCAACAGCAATCATATCTTTGTTTTGCATTACTGCAGGTATTGCTTCTTGTTGTATTGGAGTGGGTGTTTCAAATCCCATAGCATCTAGTGCTTCTAGTACTTGATCTTCAAATCCGAGTTCGTTAAATTTCATTTATTGTTTTATTAATTCTAGTAATTGTTGAGTGTGTTTGTTTGCGTTTGAAATAGCATTTCCTTTCGCTTCTTCCGTGTAAGCATTTATATCGCTAGAGAATATTTCTCCAACATAATCTATTTTACAATACTTAGCTAAACCTTGAAAAGGGAACGTTATTTTATCAATAATTTCTTTAGGATAATCCTTAATAGGACTTCCAATAGTAAAAGAAATGATTAGTTTTTTGTTAGTGAGTTTTGAGTTTGTCCCAAAAGCAAAACCATATAGTAGAACTTGGTCTATCCATTCTTTTAAAATACCAGGCGTACTGTACCAAAATAAAGGGAATTGAAAAATGATAGTGTCAGCTTTTAAAAGTGCTTGTTGTTCCGCTTCAATATCAATCTTAAAATTAGGGTAAAGTGTGTTTAAATGCCGTACTTCTGTATTTTTTTGTTGCGCTATTTTGGAGCTAATTATTTTGTTTCCTATAGAATTGCCTATGTTGGGGTGCGCTAATATCATTAAGACTTTACTCATATTACCAGTCGTCTTTTTTTGCTTGTTCGATAATAAACAACTCATTAAAATGTTCGTTGTAAATCTTTATTGGTTTTTTCAGGAAGTACTTTCGATAAGCTTTACCGTCTTTGTTTACATAGTGCAATTCAAAAGGTTGTCTTTCGCCCTTTTTAATTAAATCCCCATGTCCAACTAGTACAATTTTAGAATATGAAATTCTATATTTTCCGGGTTTAAAACTAATAATTACTGTTCCTGCATAATCTGTTTTTCTTAAAATTGGGGGAACGCCAGCTAAACCTGTTTTGTCAACATCAATTTTTTGAGGCTTAAGTGTTGTAATTACTTTATCATCTTCAACTTTAAAAAGTTTAAAGAATCCTGAACTCTTAAAATGAGTAATGATGTCTTCTTTAGATTTTTTTGTTTCATAAACTTTAATCCAACTTACTTCTCCTCCTGTTAACACAAAGTTGTCTTGGGCTTTTAAAGATAAGGCTGTAATTAAAGTAAGTGTTATTATTATGTATTTCATGATTTATTTAAATGGTGGAGAATATCGGAATCGAACCGATGACCTCTTCACTGCCAGCGAAGCGCTCTAGCCAACTGAGCTAATCCCCCAAGTGCGAGTAAAAGTATTAAAAAGAATGGAGTATTTTATTTGTTTTAGAAATGATTGTAAAAACGCTTACCTTTGTTTTTCTAAAATCAAAAGTATGAGCGAAAAAATTAGCACGAATAAAGCACCAAAACCAATGGGTTTATATCCACATGCACGTAAGGTTGGTAATTTATTGTTTTTATCAGGAGTTGGTCCAAGGGTTGCAGGGTCTGGAAGTGAAGAAGCTAATATTCCAGGATTAAAATATGATAAAAATGGGAATTATGAGGCGTTTGATTTTGAAGCTCAATGTCGTTCAGTTTTCGATAATGTAAAAACGATTTTAGAAGAATCAGGCTCTAGTTGGGAGAATTTAGTAGATGTTACTACTTTTTTAACGGATATGAAGCGTGACTTTAAGACTTACAATAGAGTTTATGCAGAGTATTTTGAAGATAATCAACCTTGCAGAACTACAGTTGAAGTAAATGCTTTGCCTTCACCTATTAGTATCGAATTAAAATGTATTGCTACAATTGATTAAGTTGTAAGTCCATCCATTCTCTAGCATCTTTCATATTAAAAAAAACTTTGGTAGGTACTGATGGCTTATTGATTTTTATAAAAAATTTAACAAGTAAGCGGTGATATAAACTGTTAATTACAAAAGCTGTAGCAATTCTATTTTTCTCTACACCTTTGGTCGCCATGTGTTTTCTTGTCTCTTCAGAAACAGATGTGTAATTTCCTGTACTAGAGATTATGCCATATTTAGCACCCTTAGTTAATTTTAGATTATTTTTTTTTATTTCGTCAATATCTTTTACCTCTAAAACTTGATTATCCTTAGTTGTTATCAAAATTAGCTGAGGTGTTAGCAGCTCGATAAAAACTTTATCTAATTCTATTTTTGTAAGGTTTCTGGCACTTAATGTGAGGTTTTTTTTCTGCGAAGTAAATATAATAAAAAGTAGTTAAAAATCAGTAAATTCGCACATCTTAAAATTGAATATGAGTCAGTATAAAACATATCCGAAGCTAGATTTACCTAATGTTGCCAAAGAAGTATTAGATAAGTGGGAAGCGAATAAAGTCTTTGAGAAAAGTATTTCTACAAAAGACGATAATAAACCCTTTGTTTTTTATGAAGGACCACCTTCGGCAAATGGATTACCAGGTATCCACCATGTAATGGGAAGAGCGATTAAGGATATTTTTTGTCGTTATAAAACATTAAAAGGCTTTCAAGTTAAACGTAAAGCAGGTTGGGATACTCATGGTTTACCAGTTGAGTTGAGTGTAGAGAAGAAATTAGGCATTACAAAAGAAGATATTGGTAAGAAAATTTCTGTGGATGAATACAACAAAGAGTGTAGGGAAACAGTAATGCAATACACGGATATTTGGAATGACCTAACTGAAAAGATGGGTTATTGGGTAGACATGGATGATCCGTATGTGACTTATGAAAACAAGTATATGGAAACTGTATGGTGGTTGTTAGGTCAGCTATACAAAAAGGATTTAATGTATAAAGGATATACAATACAGCCTTACTCACCAGCAGCAGGAACAGGTCTAAGTTCGCATGAATTAAATCAGCCAGGTTGTTACCAAGACGTAAAGGATACAACTGCAGTTGCTCAGTTTAAGATTAAAGACATACCTAATATTAAGGCTCATACTTTAGATGATATTCATAATGATGATTTAGAAAATATACCAGAGAAAGTTTTTCCTCCGAAAACTATCCTTCAACAAAAAATTAAAGCAATCCAAAAAAGTGGGATTGATGTTCATTTACTTGCTTGGACAACTACCCCTTGGACTTTGCCATCTAATACAGCTTTAGCAGTTGGTTTGAAGATAGAGTATGTAATGATTAGAACTTTTAATCAATATACACATGAACCTATGGTTATGGTTGTTGCAAAAAAAATAGCTTTAAGTCATAGTTTATGGGGAATGACTTATAATGAATTTTATTATAAAGAAGATACGGTTAAATCTCCTTATCAAGATGTAATAGTTAATTGGATTGAAAAAGGGATTAAACCGTTAGAGGGTTTTGATCTAAAAGATTATCTGAAAGAAAAAATAGAAAATGAGATTGAAATAAAGAGACCAATACCATTCTCTTCTTTTATTTGTGAATTTAAAGGTGCTGATTTAGTAGGGATGACCTACGAACAATTATTGCCGTATGCTTTACCAAATGATGATGCGGAGAAAGCATTTCAAGTAATTGCTGGAGACTTTGTTACGACAGAAGATGGTACAGGAATCGTACATATCGCTCCAACATTTGGGCAAGATGATGCTCAGGTTGCTAAAGATGCAGGGATTCCTGCTATGCTTGTAAAAGATGAGAATGGGAATTTAGTTCCCTTAGTAGATTTGCAAGGTAGATTTAGACCAGAAATGGGTGAGTTTGCAGGGATGTATGTGAAGAATGAATATTATAAAGATGGAGAAGCTCCTGATAAATCTGTTGATGTACAAATTGCCATCAAATTAAAAAAAGAAAACAAAGCGTTTAATGTTGCTAAATATGAGCACAGTTACCCACATTGTTGGAGAACTGATAAGCCTGTTTTATATTATCCATTAGATTCATGGTTCATAAAATCTACTGCTGTAAAAGACAGAATGATTGAATTGAACAAAACGATTAACTGGAAACCAGAAAGTACAGGTACAGGTCGTTTTGGTAATTGGCTAGAAAACTTAAACGATTGGAATTTATCACGTTCACGTTATTGGGGTATTCCAATTCCAATATGGAGAACAGAAGAAGGAGATGAGGAAATATGTATTTCTTCGGTAGAGGAATTAAAAGCTGAGGTAGAAAAATCTATTGCTGCTGGTTTAATGACAGAAAGCCCTTTGGCGGATTTTGTTGTTGGCGATATGTCTAAAGAAAACTACGATACGTTTGATTTACATAAAAATTATGTAGATGAAATTACCTTAGTTTCAGCTTCCGGTAAGCCAATGAATCGAGAAGCAGACCTTATTGATGTTTGGTTTGATTCAGGTTCTATGCCTTATGCGCAGCAACATTATCCATTTGAGAATAAAGAGCAAATAGATAATAATAAATTTTTCCCAGCAGATTTTATTGCGGAAGGAGTGGATCAAACAAGAGGTTGGTTCTTTACTTTACATGCTATTAGTTCTATGGTTTTTGATTCTGTAGCTTATAAAAATGTAGTATCTAATGGGTTAGTGTTAGATAAAAAAGGCGTGAAAATGTCTAAGCGTTTGGGTAATGGTATTGATCCGTTTGAAACTTTAGGAAAGTACGGGGCAGATGCTACGCGTTGGTACATGATTACAAATGCTCAGCCTTGGGACAACTTAAAGTTTGACTTAGACGGAATAACAGAGATCCAACGAAAGTTTTTTGGAACACTTTACAATACTTATGGTTTCTTTGCTTTGTATGCCAATTTAGATGGATTTACGTATTCGGAAGATGAGGTTGAAATAGCAGAAAGACCAGAAATTGATAGATGGATTATCTCAAAATTAAACTCTTTAATAAAAACGGTTGATGTAAGTTTTGAAAGCTACGAACCAACACGAGCAGGTAGAGCAATTCAAGATTTTGTTAATGATGAATTGAGTAACTGGTATGTACGTTTGTGTAGAAGACGTTTTTGGAAAGGAGAATATTCTCAAGATAAAATTGCTGCTTATCAAACTTTGTATAAGTGTTTAGAAGTAGTTGCTCAACTGTCATCATCTATTGCACCATTTTATATGGATCAATTGTATTCTGATTTAGTTGCGGTAAGTGGAAAAGGAAATGATACTTCGGTACATTTATCTGATTTTCCTATAGCTAACGAAATGGCAATTGATACTGATTTAGAAGAGCGAATGGCAATTGCTCAAAAAATTTCTTCAATGGTGTTGAGCTTGAGAAAGAAAGAAAGCATTAAGGTTAGACAGCCATTACAAAAAATAATGGTACCAATTTTAGATGAAAAATTTAAGCGTCAGTTAGAAGAAGTTGAAGATTTAATCCTTTCGGAAACGAATGTAAAAGAATTAGAATATTTAGTTGATACCACAGGAGTTTTGGTGAAAAGTATTAAACCTAATTTCAAAACATTAGGTCCAAAATATGGTAAAATAATGAAACAGATCGCAGCTACGGTTAATCAGTTTGGAGCGGATGAAATTACTGAGTTAGAAAGTAATGGCTCTAAAAACTTAACTATTGATGGTCAGGATGTTGTTTTAGAGTTGACAGATGTTGAGATTTCTACAAAAGATATTCCGGGTTGGTTAGTACAATCTGAAGGCGGAATTACCGTTGCTTTAGACATTACATTAAGTGATGAATTAAAGGAAGAAGGAATGGCAAGAGAGTTTGTAAATCGCATCCAAAACCTAAGAAAAGAAAGTGGTTTGGAGGTGACAGATAAAATTCATCTTAAAATCTTAAAACACAACGAAATAAATCAAGCAATTAATAATAATAAAAACTATATTTGCTCTGAAACTTTAGCAGGTCAATTGGATTTGGTAGAGAGTTTAGAACAAAATCAAGGAGTTTCAGTAGAATTGGAAAATGATGTTACTACTGTAATTTCGATTACAAAATTGAATTAAAATAAAAATAAAATGGCAGATATAAGATATTCAGATGCAGATTTAGCTGAATTTAAAACTTTAATTGAAGGTAAGATAGAAGTAGCTCAAAAAGATTTAGATGGATTAAGAGGTTCATTATCTCATGCAGATGATAATGGAACTGATGATACAGCACATTCATTTAAAATGATGGAAGAAGGTGCTGCAACACTTTCTAGAGAAGAGGTTTCTCAATTAGCAGGAAGACAAGAGAAGTTTTTAAAGCATTTAGAAAATGCATTAATTAGAATTTCTAATAAATCTTACGGAGTTTGTAGAGTTACAGGTAAATTAATCAGAAAAGAAAGATTAATGGCAGTACCTCATGCAACGTTAAGCATTGAAGCAAAAAACGCTCAGGGATAATATTTCTTATGTCATTCTGAACAACATTTTGTCATCCGATTGTCACGCTGAGCCTGTCGAAGTGTTGTCGAAGGATATATAAAATGAAGTGAAGAATCTATTTTTCAGTTTCAACTTATAATTAATTAGAGATTTCTAATCATTCTGTGAAAAAATTCCTTTCCATAATGTCTAACCCAATTACTATAACATTACTGGTGTTAATAGCTGATCAATGGTTAAAAATTTGGGTAAAAACCAACATGTATTTAAGTCAAGAATTCCCTGTTTTTGGTAATTGGTTTATTATCCATTTTATTGAAAATAATGGGATGGCTTTTGGTATGGAGTTCGGTGGTGATTGGGGTAAGCTAGCCTTGAGTGTATTTAGAATTTTAGCAGTTATTGGTGGTGGGATTTATATTTTTAAATTTATGCCGAGTGACGTTCATAAGGGTTTTAAAGTGAGTGCATCATTAATTTTTGCTGGAGCAATAGGTAATATTTTAGACAGTGCTTTTTATGGACTTGTTTTTAATGAAAGTTTTAATCAAATAGCATCGTTTATGCCTGAAGAAGGCGGTTATGCTCCCTTTCTTTTTGGTAGAGTTGTAGATATGTTTTGGTTTCCGTTAATGGAGGGAAATTTTCCTGATTGGATGCCAATATGGGGTGGAGAACGCTTTATGTTTTTCAGACCAGTATTTAATATTGCAGATGCAGCAATTTCTGTTGGAATAGGGTTGGTGTTTATATTTAATAAACAGTTTTTCCCGAAGGAAAAGATAGAGCAGAAAGAAGAGTTAATCAAGGAACAGCAACAAAAGATATAGAAAGAGTTTTAAATAATATTTTAAAGCCCTTCAAATCATATTGAAGGGCTTTTTTATTGGCAATGAAAGGATTAACTTTGCCAACTTATAATCTGATAAAATTGTCAGTTCGAATATCTCAAATGTCATCCTGAGCGGAGTCGAAGGATTATTTGTGATGTATCGAGAACAATTTTTTTTAGGTTTAAATTTAGTAAACAAGAATAATGGAGAAAAAAGTTAGAGTAAGATTTGCACCTAGTCCAACAGGACCTTTACACATTGGTGGAGTTAGAACAGCATTGTACAATTATTTGTTTGCTAAAAAGCACGGAGGAGATTTTCTATTACGAGTTGAAGATACCGATCAAGCACGTTATGTAAAAGGAGCAGAGGCTTATATTATTGAAGCCTTAAAATGGTGTGGAATTACTCCTGATGAAGGTGTAAATATTGGTGGTGACTTTGGTCCTTACAGACAATCAGAAAGGAAAGAACAGGGGACGTATAAAAAATATGTTGACCAATTGTTAGAATCAGGTAATGCATATTACGCTTTTGATACTCCAAAAGAATTAGATGCAATGCGAGAGCGTTTAAAAGCAGGAGGTGGACATTCACAATCTTACGATATGCATTCTAGAGGTGGGATGATCAATTCGTTAACGTTATCTGCTGAAGAAGTTCAAAAAAGAATAGATGCAGGAGAAAAATATGTTGTTAGAATTAAGATACCTCGCAATGAAGAAATCAAATTTAAAGATATTATAAGAGGGTATGTGGTGGTAGATTCATCTAACTTAGATGATAAGGTTTTATATAAATCTGATGGAATGCCTACTTACCATATGGCGAATGTTGTGGATGATTATTTAATGAAAATTACCCATGTAATTAGAGGAGAAGAATGGTTGCCATCAGAACCTTTACACGTTTTGTTGTATCGTTTTTTAGGTTGGGAAAAGGAGATGCCTGAGTTTGCTCATTTGCCATTGATTTTAAAACCAAATGGAAATGGGAAATTAAGTAAGAGAGATGGTGATGCAGGAGGTTTTCCTGTTTTTCCGATAGAATGGAATTCAGAAGATGGAGAGAAATTTACAGGATATAGAGAAAGTGATTATTTCCCAGAAGCACATATTAATATGTTGGCTTTTTTAGGATGGAATCCAGGAACAGAACAAGAGTTATTTTCTTTAGAAGAATTGGTTCAAGAGTTTTCTTTAGAAAGAGTTGGAAAGTCAGGAGCTAAATTTGATCCAGATAAAACCAAATGGTTTAACGAGCAATATTTAAGAAACAAATCGAACGAAGAATTGGCACAATTAATTAAGCCTTTAGTAGCAAGTGTTGATGATGATTTTTTAGCTGGAGTTTGTGGTTTAATGAAAGAAAGAGTTTCGTTCACCAATGAAATTTTAGAGAAAGGAAAATACCTTTTTGAAGCACCAACAGCTTATGATGCTAAAACGGTAAAGAAAAAATGGAAAGAGGATTCACCTGAGATAGTTGCTGAATTAGTAACGGTATTTTCTGGTACAGAGTTTAAGAATGAAGTGTTAGAAGCTGCATTTAAAACATACATTGAAGAAAAAGAATTAGGATTTGGAAAACCAATGATTGCAATTAGATTAGCAATTACTGGAGAAGGAGGAGGACCTTCTTTATTCGAAATTATGGAGTTAATCGGTAAAGAAGAATCAATAAAAAGATTGAATACTGGTATTGCAAATATCAAAAAAGAAGAAATAGTTTAGAAACCGTGATTGTCATACCGAGCATGTTTTGCGTAATAAGCAAAAGTCATGAGGTATCTTTTGAGTTTGAAATTCAACTTGTCAAAAGACTCCTCTGTTTCTTCCGACAGAAAAAGTCGGAATCCAATCGGAATGATAAAAAATATAGGATAAACAGCGTACAATAATGGAAAATGTAGAAGAAGAGAAAAAATCACTCAATTTTATTGAGCAAATAGTAGAAGAGGATTTGAAAGATGGATATTCTGCGAATGAATTAAAGTTTAGATTTCCACCTGAACCAAATGGATATTTACATATTGGTCATGCAAAAGCATTTTGTTTAAATTTTGGATTAGGAGATAGATATAACGCTCCAGTGAATTTAAGATTTGATGATACCAATCCTTCTAAAGAAGAGCAAGAATATGTTGATGCAATAAAGCACGATTTATCATGGATGGGGATGAAATGGGAAGAAGAATGCTATTCCTCAGATTACTTTCAGCAGTTACACGATTGGGCTGTTTTGTTAATTGAAAAAGGGAAAGCATATGTTGATTCTCAATCGTCAGAAGATATGGCAATTCAAAAAGGAACACCTACAAAGCCAGGGATAAATGGTCCTTTTAGAGATAGAAGTGTGGCCGAGAACTTAGACTTGTTTAATAAAATGAAACAAGGTGAATTTAAAGAAGGAGAGCATATTTTAAGAGCTAAAATTGACATGGCCCATACCAATATGTTAATGAGAGATCCTATAATGTATCGAGTAATGCATAAATCTCACCACAGAACTGGTGAGGATTGGTGTATTTACCCAATGTACGATTGGACACATGGTGAATCAGATTATTTAGAAGGGATTTCACATTCACTTTGTTCGTTAGAGTTTAAACCACATAGAGAATTGTACGATTGGTTTTTAGATCAGATTCATGATGAGAATTTAAGACCAAAACAAAGAGAATTTTCAAGGTTAAATTTAACCTATACTGTGATGAGTAAGCGTAAGTTAATGCAGTTGGTAGAAGAAAACATTGTAAACGGTTGGGACGACCCAAGAATGCCTACAATTTCAGGATTAAGAAGGAGAGGTTATACAGCAGCATCTATTCGTAAGTTTATTGATACTGCAGGAGTTTCGAAAAGAGATCAAATGATTGATGTTGCTTTATTAGAATCTTGCATTCGAACAGATTTGAATAAATCAACCAATAGAATAATGGCAGTTTTAGATCCAATAAAATTGGTAATTACCAACTACCCTGAAGGGGAATCGGAAATTGTAATGGCTGATAATAACCCTGAAGATGAAAATGCAGGAAAAAGAGAAATGGTTTTTTCGAGAGAACTTTACATCGAAAGAAATGACTTTTTAGAAGAATGTCCTAGAAAGGTTTTTAAATTAGGAATTGGAAAAGAAGCGCGATTAAAGCACGGATACATTATTAATGGAGAAGAAGTAATAAAAGATACTGACGGGAATATTGTTGAAGTGAGATGTACTTACGATGCAAAAAGTAAGAGTGGAAGTGGATCGGAAGAAAGTAAACGTAAAGTAAAAGGTACGTTACACTGGGTTTCAGCTTCTAATAATGTAACGGCACAAGTAAATGTTTACGATAGATTATTTACGGTAGAAAATCCAGATGGAGATAAAGAAGTAGACTTTAAAGAGTTTATAAATAATGATTCTTTAACCGTTATGGGCAACTGTAAAATTGAGTTGGAATTAAAGAATGCTAAACCGAATGAGCGTTATCAATTTCAACGTTTAGGTTATTTCTGTGTAGATGATGATTCTACTTCGGAAAACTTAATTTTTAACAGAACTGCTACATTAAAAGATTTTTGGGCAAAGAAGAAGTGAGTAAATTAGAAGTAAGTAGTCAGGAATAATTTTTATTGACTACTAACTACTGTACACTAATTACTATTAATTTATGGGAAAAATATTTGTAGAAGGAATAAAAATTTATGCTTATCACGGGTGCTTTAAAGAAGAAGCTGATATCGGAACTAATTTCCAGATAGATGTTGTTTTGGATGCTGACTTATCAAAGCCAGCAGAAACAGATAATATTGCTGATGCAGTAAATTATCAAGCAGTATTTACAGTTGTTAAAGAGCAGATGGCTATTCGTTCTAATCTGTTAGAAAACGTTTCTAAGCGAATAACAGCAGCACTTTTTCAAGAATTTCCAGAAGTAATGAAGATTAAGCTTAAGGTTTCTAAGTTAAATGTTCCGCTAGGTGGGCATATTGATAATGTAGCGATTCAAACGGAAAATGAACGAGCTTAAAAGCGAAATCAAACATAAAAAATGCTCCAAATGTAACGCTGAATTTACCTGTAATGATTCAGGAAATTCGTGCTGGTGTAATAATCACGAATTAACCAAAGAGCAATTAGTTGCCTTAAAAGAAAATTATGATAATTGTCTATGTGAGCAATGTATTCTACAATTTATATTAAAAAACTAAGTATAAATACGTAGTTAATATTTACGTGTTTATACTGTTTTAATTAGAATTATTTTTTCTGATATTTATAGAGTTCTCAAAAAGTTGAATTATGGAAGGAATTAATGTGTTAATTGTGGATGATAGAGATATTGTAAGAGATGGTTTAAAATTAATTTTTTCAGTATCAGATCATGTTAATGTAATAGGTGAGGCTTCAGATGGAAATGAAGCAATGAGTTTAATTGAAAAGAATGATTATGATGTTGTTTTGATGGATATTAATATGCCTAATATGAATGGGATTGAAGCAACTAAAAAAATAAAAAAGCTAAAATCGAATATTAAAATTTTAGCAAATTCTTTTTATGTAAGCCCAATTTATATTAAAGATATGATTAAAGCTGGAGCATCTGGTTTTATTACAAAAGGAGAGAGTCGACAATCATATCTTAAAGCTATAGAATCTGTTTTTAATGGGAATGTCTACTTTACAGATAAAATAAGTTACAAAACTTATGATAAGGTTTCAGCTTATCTTAAGTATTCTGTTTAAATATAGATTTAATAAATTGAAGATATTCTTTTAGTCCATTTTTTGTAGTGAAAACACTTAATATTACTTTACCTAAAGAGCTTTGGCGCTCTTGAGGTTTTTCGTTTTGTGTTTCGTTAACAATATTTTCTTGTGTGTTTTCTCTGGTGTCTATTTTATCTTTTCGAGAATCGGGATCATAACCAATAATGTTATTTGATTTTTTAAAGCTTTTTTTAGCGGCTTTCATTCTTCCGGCATTTTCTTGAAGAAGCCCCAAATTGTTATGTGAAATTTCATCTTTAGGATCTAATTCAATTGCTTTTTCATAATCAGCCATTGCGCTATGAATATCCGTTTTAGCCTTAATATAGGCTCTGCTCGAATATCGATATGGATTGTTGGGCTCCAATTCAACAGCTTGATCCATGTCTTTTAAAGCTGCTTCAATATTTTTATTTTTAAAATGAGAAATTCCTCTATCACAAAGTAATGTTGGTTCGTTTGGTAGGCGATTTAAAATGGCTGTTAAATCGTTAATAGAATTATCATACTCTTCTACTTTTCGGTAGCAGATTGCTCTAGTGTAAAGGGCATCAGCATTATTTTTTTCTTGATTTAAAAAAAAAAATAA
>Ga0256845_1000511_pt1 | contig 36330 bp, 27 predicted proteins | sample RiftiametaG_FD_189101 | JGI IMG/M metagenome (GOLD analysis project Ga0256845, IMG submission 189101) | Tube worm associated microbial communities from hydrothermal vent at the East Pacific Rise, Pacific Ocean - Riftia | ecosystem: Host-associated > Annelida > Integument > Unclassified ...
AGAGTTCGTTTTACGAGTCTAGAGAAGTTCTCTTTTGCCGACTGAACGAATCGCCCATTGGGCATGACTTGTTGGAAGAAGAATTTGACGAACTCTTCATCGGGTTCGTCCAGTTGGCGTTCGAATGTTGCGCGTATCTCGCGCATGTATTTGAGGTCGCTGGCCGCCTCGAGCATGTTCTCCAGATCGAAGCTCGATTTCGATAGTTTATTGACCTCACTGATCAGGCTGTCCCGCAGATCCAAGAGGTCGAGCTCCAGAAATGGTTTTGTGTCCATTTTGTTGCTCTCTTCCAGGTCCGAGTAGAATCGGTATATGACGCCGTTGGTCAGCACCGCAATCCGTGCCTTTGTCACCGCGAAATACCGAAAGAGCTGGCTCGAGTGCTCGATGTCGAGTTCAGATGAGACCTTCTTCGCCTCGATCAACATGACGATGTCATCCCCTCGCTTGATGACGTAGTCGACCTTCTCACCCTTCTTTATCCCAACATCTGCAGTGAACTCGGGAACGACCTCTCTCGGGTCGAACACGTCGTAGCCGAGAGCCGCGATGAAGGGCATGACGAGCGCATTCTTCGTTGCTTCTTCAGTCTCGAGTATCGAGCAGGTTTTCTCAGCCTTCGCAGCGAGGTTCTTTAGCCGTTCTTCAAAACTCATGTTCACCCAGTGGGAAATTATGCACGAAATGAAGGGGGGGTGAAGCTCCTATTGGTCATTCCCCCCAGATGGGCGGTTGCGCACCGTGCTTGTCGCGCGGGCAAAGGGTGGGACAGCGGACCGAGGGAGGCGACTTCGGCATTCGGTCCTGTCGGCCCTGCCGTCGGGCGTCAGTCTGGGTCGCAGACGCCGTCGCAGAAGCTCTCTGCGACGCCCGTACGCAGGAATTGCTCGATGGTCAAGACGGCGATCGGGACATTGGCGAGGGCCCCGTGGGGATCGTCGCCCTCGGTCATGGGCACGTTGATCAGCGGCACCGGGGGGAGCCCGAAGTCGTACTCGATCATGGCCGAGCCGGCGTAGGGCTGGGTGACCTCGTCGATAGCGAAGATCGAGCGGTTGGCCGGGCCGAGCTGGGGGATGCCGAGCTCGCGGGCCATCTGGTGGGCGCCGAGGGTGGTCACCAGGTGGTCGCCGATCGCGGCGAGGACCATGACCTCGTGGGCCGAGGAGCCGGGCAGGGGATCGTCGATGACGTGGCGGGAGTAGCCCGAGGGCTCGGAGCGGTCCCACAGGATCTGGATGAGCTCGAGGACGAAGCGGGTGTCGAGCTTGTCGTCGTAGGCCTCGTGGGTCAGGCTCGCCAGCGGACTCCAGGCTTCGCTGCGGTTGAGCAACAGGGAGTAGGGCTGGCCGGGGACGGCCAGGACGCCGCGCTCGACGTCGTTGGTCAGGGCCATGTAGGTGGTGCCGATGATCCCGCCTTGGCTGGCGCCGAAGTAGTAGGCTCGGTCGGGGTCGATCAGCAGGGGCTCGAGGTCGGGGCCGACGAGGCCCGGGGTGCCGGCGAGCTCGGTCTTCATGATCGACATGAGCGCCAGGGCGTTGAAGACCCCCTGCGCGAGGCGATCGACGATCGTGTTCCACTCGTCGATGCGCCCGGTTTGGAGCAGCCCGGCGATGTGCAGCACGTCCTCGTTGGACATGCCGATCCAAGACGAGGCGAAGGTGACGAGGTTGTAGTCGATGGAGAGCTCGGCGAGCAGGTCGTCGTCGACGTCCTCGAAGGACCCGAACAGGCCGTGCCCAAACTGGAGCAGGCCGGCGGGTTCTTCGAAGGCCGAATCGGGGATCAGGGCCATGAAGGGGTAGGAGGCGATGGTGTTGGTCTCTGGGAGCCCGTCCGCGCCCAAGGTCATGAACCCGCCGGGCCCGGGGTCGTTCAGGAACAAGGGCACGTGGATCTGTCCGGTCACGCGCATGGCCAGGCCGGGCAGGGGATCGAGCTCGACCATGGTGACGCTGAAGTTCGAGCCCTCGCCGAGCATGGGCATGCCCTCGTCGCGCATGTGGACCAGGCGTTCGGTGATGTTGGTGTCGCTGGCGGTCGAGAAGTCCCAGGCGAGCTGGAGGTCGCCGCGCTGGATCCCCGCCTGGTCGAGGCGTGAGAAGATATCGGCGTAGAGGCCCCGGCGTGCATCGACGGAGGGCTCGTCGCTGGGTGCGAGGTCCCGCAGGGCCGCAAACGCCGGGCTCGCGGGGATCGCTGCGCCACCGGTGTCGACGAGCCCGCGGATGGCGGCGATGTAGCGGGTGTCGGGCTCGAGGCGGACGGCCGGGCGGATCATGAACGCTCGCCGGGCCGAGTTGCCGTGGGACATGTCGAGCTCGGCCCAGTGGGGGATCCGCTCTCCAGTCTCGGCGACAATCAAGACTGTGGGTGAGTCGGGCTCGAGCGAGGCCTCGATCGTCTCGGGTGTGGGCAGGCCGGAGACACTGGCGCCAGGGAAAAACGCCAACAGGGTGCTCGCAGGAGAGAAGCCGTCGCTGTCGATCCAGGCGTCGGGATCGGGCTGGTGGTCGGGACCATCGGGAACGAGCGCCTCGGAGAAGGCGAGCACCCGGCCGGTCTCGGCGTTGGGATCCTCGGCGCTGAAGACGTTGTTGGGGAAGGGAAAAGCGCAGTACTCGGGGACCAGCGGGTCACAGTCCAGGGTCGGCCAGGCGACCTCGGGATCGGTTTCGCCGGTCGTCTCTGAGCTGTCGTCGGAGCCGCTGTCTTCGCTCTCGCTCTGGGTCGATCCAGAGGTGTCCGTGACGTCTCCGCTTGCGGCGAGATCATCCTCGCCGGCGTCGTCCCGACCGCCGTTGCAGGCGCTGAGTCCGAGCGAGACGCCGAGCAACAGCGTCCAAGGTCGCAGGGATCGGCTGGGGGCTGGAGCTGAGGGAAGCACGCGACAGGGTACCCCTGGATGGACGCCCGGGCGCCGCTCAGAATTGGCCGACCATGCCCAGACCGCCACCGCCGGGGGTGAGGACGGGCGTGGGCAGGACCCAGCTCGTGGGTTTGGGCTTGGCCTCGAGGACGGCGTTGCGGTTTTTGATCCCCTTGCTCAAAACCACCGCACCACCGACGACCAGGCCGACCGAGCCGGCCGCGAACAGGCCCCCCACAGTCAGGAAGGCAGGCCGAAAGAGGTCCTCGTCTGCGCTGAACACAAAGGCGGCGGCGGCGGCGAGGCCGAGGCCACCGCCGATGGCGAGCATGGTCGTGCCGCCCTTGGCCTGCTTTCGTCCCTTGGCCCACTTCGGACCGAGGGTCGGGTCGGCCTCGACCTCGAGGTTCCACCGTTGGCTGGGGGTGACCGTGGGCAGGGGCATGGCGGTCGCCAGAGGGGGCGCCACCGGAGGAGCCGCGGCGGGGGGTCCGTAGGCAAATGCAGCGCCGCGGGGGAGCGGGCTCGCGCTCGCACCGGTGGCGGTGGCTTCGGCGAGCAGGACGTCGAGTTGGGTGGCCTTGTCGCTCAAGTCGGTCCGCTCTGCCTGGGTCTGAGGGTCGGTGCCGTAGGCCGCGAGCTCGACCCCGCGGCTGTCGAGCAGGCGTCGAGCCTCGTGGAGGTGCTCGACGTTGCGCGAGACCTGGAAGGCGCGGGAGTGGGCCTCGGCGATATTGAAGGCCAGAGCCGTGCGCGTGGGTCGGTTTGCGGGGCTCGGTCGAAGCAGGAGGTAGGCCCGGTTCCAGACCAGGAGCGCGGGGACATAGTTTGCGGTGTCGAATTCGACCTTGCCCTGGTCGTAGAGGTTCATCGCCTCGGTCACCGGATCGACGATCGTGGTCGCGGTCGCCATGACCGGCGCGCTCGTGTCTGCGGGGCCTGTGTCTGCAGGGGCAGTCGTGTCTGCCGGGGCAGTCGTGTCTGCAGGGGCAGTCGCAGCGGGTTGCTGGGCGAGGACCGGGGCAGGGGTGAGGGAGAGGCCCACGGCGAGGGCGGGACACGCGAGGGCGAAGATGCGGGCGCGCATGTGTGAAGAGTAGCAGCGCCCGGTACCGGGGGGGCATCTTCACCGTCGACAGCTGGAGTGAACACCTCAGTCGAGGGACTCGTGGATGCCCTTGGCCCACCCATCGAGGCCGCCGAGGGTGCTCTCGAGTTGGGCGACGCTCTCGGCCAGGGTCTCCATTTGTTTGCGGAGCAGCTCCTTGCCGCGGCGGAGTCGGTTGCGGACCGTGTATTCGCTCTCGCCCACGATCTCGCCGACCCCCTTGGCGGTCATGCCCTCCCAATAAAAGAGCTCCAGGATGACCTGGAACTCGAGCGGGATGTGGCGCAGCGCCTCGAGCAGGAGCTTTTGTTCGCGAGCTTTCGCGACGATGGTGGACGGCCCGGGCAGGAGGTCGTGGGCGCTGACCTCGGTGAACTCGAGGCGGTTGCGGCGGCGAGTTCGAAAGTAGTTGCGCAGGACGTTGTTGGCGATCCCGAACAAGAAGGTGCGGAAGCTGCTGTCCCGACGAAAGCTGCTCCGGGCCTCGAGGCAGGAGGTGAAGGTCTGTTGGACCAGATCCTCGAACTCGTCCGCGACCTTGTTGCGGAAGAAGCGGGAGATGGGCGCGAAGTGGCGGTCGAAGAGCTGGGCCCCGGAATTCTGATCGCCGGTGCACCAGGCGTCAAAGAGCTCGGCGTCGCTCGGCACGGCGCAATCCTAGCAGTTTCAGGGCAGTCTACATATCGTGGTCTGAGAGGGTGCTGGAGCAGGGCTTCCAGACTTCCGCCTTTTGTGGGGGGTGGGCGTGCAGTCCCTTGCCCGGGAGCGGGCCGCGGGGTGGCGACGGCTCGAAGAGCTGGTGGGCACGGTGGAGCCGCCGCTGAGCTGGGGCTTCGGGGGACCGGTCCGGCAGCGAGACGGCGCCTCCCTAGCGTGACGAACATGTCCCTTTGGTCGACCACTCCCTGGATCTCAGGTAGGTCCGCCATCTCTCCTGAGCATCTTCATCGCGATGTCGGGTCGAACTCGGACGTCGGAGGTCGGGCAGCGTAGACCGGTCGTTCCACGACCCCGGTAGGCGTTCATCGTCGGCCGACCGACCTGATCGAGCCGCATCCTTGCTGCGTGCTTCGACTCTACACAATCTGAATCGTAGTCTGTAGATGATATTTGATGATGGAACCCCTGACTCGAATGAGTTGTTTGGGCCGCATCTTTGCTCGAATATCCTCTAAGGTGTTTTTGCCTTGTGGCAATTTTGAATACGGCCCCTCGAACCAAATGAAACGGGGGGCGAAGTGCTCGCCCCCCGTCGACAGTGAACCTCGCGCCTACTGCTGGAAGCAGTAGATCGGGGACTCCCAGGTGCACACGCCGCCGCTGCACCACTGCGTCCACTGGGTGAGGTCGTTGGCCTGACCCCAGCGGCCGCCACCATTGGTGGACGTGAAACCATCACAGACTTGGTTGCCACCGGTGCCCATGTTGCTGGTATTGGTCCAGACCGTGGGGAAGCCTCCACCCGCGCAGCTCGTGTTGCCGATCGGGATCGGTCCACCGGTCTCGGTGAGATCGATGTTGGCGGTCAGGCCACCATCGGTCAGGTCCGCCCAGTCATCGGCGACGACGGTACCGTCGACCAGCACGTAGGGCTCCGCGGACTGGGTGAAACGTGTGGAGGGGGATTCAGCCATCGTCGAGAGCCAAGCCAGGTAGGTGCCCGGCAAGCCGGCGTCTTCGGCGAGGCCCTGACAGCTCGCATCGGCGCCGACGAGTCCGCCCATGTCGCCCGTGAACATCTGGCTCGTGACGAACACGATCCGGTTCTCCGACGTACAGTCGGCGGAGCATCCGTCGTCGTCGTCGTTGTTCCCGTCGTCACAGCCCTCGACGCCCTCTTGTACGAAGCCGTCGCCACAGGAGGCCGACTCGCAGCTCGATGGGCAGTCGTCCGAGTCGATGTCGTTGCCATCGTCGCAGGTCTCGTTGTCGACCCAAACGATCCCATCGCCGCAGGCGGCGGGCTCGCACACGTTTGTGCACTCGTCCGTGTCCTCGGCGTTGCCGTCGTCACAGACTTCGTTGTCGGCCCAGACGACCCCATCTCCGCAGGCGGCGGCCTGACACAGGTTGGTGCAGTCGTCCGTGTCGACCTCGTTTCCGTCGTCACAGGCCTCGCCGTCTTGGAGCTCACCGTCACCACAGGTCTCCATCGTGCACTCGGCGGAACAGCCGTCACCGCCCTCGAGGTTGCCGTCGTCGCAGCCCTCGACTCCGACCTGCATGAAGCCGTCGCCGCACACGGCGTTCAGGCATGCGCTGGTGCAGGCGTCGGTCGCATTGAGGTTGCCGTCGTCGCACTCCTCGACGCCCGTGTTCAGGAGGCCGTCGCCGCAGACGTTGAAGAGACAGGCGTTGGTGCAGTCGTCGCCGTCGTCGTCGTTGCCGTCGTCGCACTCTTCCGCGCCACCAACATCGCCGTCCCCACACACCGCCTCATCGGTGTCGGTTTCGTCCGTGGTCTCCGCGGTCTCGCCGACCTCATCCGAGCTGTCGCTCGTCTCGGTGCCGGCGGTGTCGCTCGACTCCCCTGTTTCGGTGTCGCCTGGAGCGTCGTCCGTGCAGGCGAGGGGGAGGGCCAGGGCCAGGAAAATGCCAAATACGTGGTGCCTATTCATAGGTCGCACAACATCTCACAAGATCGACGAGTGTTGAATTGTTAATGTGGAACCCTGGAAGTTCGGATTATGTGTACGTTATCGAGCATTGCTGGCTCAACGGGTCCAAATCGGGTCGTTTCGAGATGGGGCGCATGGTCCGTGAGCGCTTTAGTGCAGGGGCAGTCGCAACAGTCGGAACAATCGTAACAATCGGCGTTCGGGCTCGGTCTCTGCGCGGTGGTTTTCGAGCCACGTCCAGGCCGCGTGGACGGCGACGAGTCGGCCCAGGTTGGTACTCACGGCGGTCTGCGCGTTGGTGAGGACGAAGTGCCCGAATCACAGTCGTCGAACGGGGTCTGGGTGTCGCCGCGACGAGGGTGTTGTGCGTGCGCTGGGTCGGCTCACCACCGAAACAAGAACGCGAGGTCGCAGACGTTGGTGCCGGTGGGGCCGGTCTTGACCAGATCGCCCAAGGCCGCGAACAAGGGGTAGCTGTCGCAGTGCGCGAGGGCACGCTCGGGGTCGAGACCCTGGGCGTGTGCCCGAGCCATGGATGTCGGTGTCACGAGGGCGCCAGCGGCGTCTGTGGGCCCATCCTCCCCGTCGCTGGCGAGGGTCAAGAGGGCGAGCTCGCCCGCACCTCGGGTTGGATCGAGGGTGTCCACGGTCGCGGCGAGGCCAGGCATGGCGGCGAGCGCGAGGGTCAGGTTGCGGCCTCCTCGCCCGGGTTGGTCGGGCAGGGTGACGGTGGTCTCGCCCCCCATGACCAGGCAAAAGGGCGCGTTTACGGGCAGGTCGGCGGGAGGATCGTGGAGCAGGGCTGCGAGGCGCCTGCCTTCGTCGGCCGCCGGTCCCCCGAGCGCGGGCAGGAGGACGACGCTGTCGAGGCCCTCGACGCGGGCGCGTTTGCAGGCGGCCTCGCGTGCGTCGCCGTTGCGGGCGACCAGGACTTGGTGGACACCCTGGGGCAGGCCTGTGCCTGGGTTGATGGGCACGGAAGCCGGCATCGGGGCGCTGCGGAGGGTCGCAATAATGTGGGGGGGGAGACCCGCGAGTGAGGGGGAGAGTTCGGCGAGCAGGGCTGCGTGGCACTCGTCGCCGTCGTGGGTGTCGGCGTACACGGTGGGCCCCGAGCCGACCAGAGCGAGGTCGTCACCGATGACATCCGAGATGATCAGGCCGACGACGGTGGCGGGCGCGAAAAGGCGCGCGAGCCCGCCGGCCTTGAGCGCGTCGAGGCGTCGGCGCAGCCGGTTGATGGCTTGAATCGAGACGTCGCGGGCAAGCAGGTGGTCGATGAGCAGAGCCCAGTCGGCGCCGCTCAGATTCGAGGGTGCGCTGAGCAGGGCAGAGGCGCCTCCAGAGATCGGGCACAGGACCAGGTCGCGCGGGCCGACCTCGGTGGCCGCCCGCACGAGCAGCTTGTGGGCGGCCTCGCTCTGGGTGCCCGGGGTCGGGTGATCGCCCAAGGTGACACCCACCGGTCCGAGGGCGGTGGCGAGCTCGGGGCTCGGGCGGTGTTTGGCGATGATCAGACCGCCGACGATATGTTCGGGGAAGCGCTCGACCAGGGCGGCGGCCATGGCCACGCTGGCTTTGCCGGCCCCGAACACCCAGACCCGACCGTGCTCGGCGGTCCCTGGTGCATCGGGATCGTCGGCGAGATCGAAGACGAACTCGCCGATGACCGCCGCGTGGCCCTTCGGCTTGGCGAGGGCGTGGGTGTGATTGGCGATCTGGGCGCGAGGGTCGACGGCGTCGAGGGCCGCACCGGCGATCGCGGCGATACTCGCCCCTCGGGGATGGGTTTGGAGTCCGGGGCAACCGGCCAAGATCCGTTCGGCGGCGGAGCTGGGGCCACCCCTTAGGCGCGGCGTGTCCGGGCCGAGGGTGTCCGGGCCGAGTGTGTCCAGGTTGGGTCGGGTCATGGGTCAGACCTCGTCGGCACAGGTCGCAAACTCGGCGCAGGTCTCGACCTGTGTGCAGGCCTCGAAGCTGGCCCGGGTGGCTTCGCTGGTCTGGTCCTTTTCACATTGCACCGCGCATTCGACGTAGGTACCGGTCATGGATTGCTTGAGGGCCGCGAGGTCTTCGAGGGAGAGAGTCTCGCCGTCTTCGATGTCCTCGGCGCCGCAGGCGATGGCCCGGGTACAAAATGCGTCGCAGGTCGGATCGATGCCGGGCACGGGGCCGGGCGCGGGGCCGTCGACCCGGCTGTAGTCGGTGTGCGACCAGCCGTCGATGCAGCTCAACATGCCTCCGCAGGTGCCGCTGTCGAGGCAACCGATGAGCTCAGCGCGGGCCTGCCCGGCCTCGACCGTGCCCCGGCACCGGAGCCGACAGGTCTCGTCGAGCTCGGTGCGTCGAGCGTCGTCGGCGATGCACGCCCGTGGATCGCTGGAGTCGTCGGGTGTGTCCGGGCTGGACTCGCCGCAGACTTCGGTGATGGCGCAGGCGCTGGCCTGAGCACAGAGGTTGTCGCAGCTGCGCTCACCCACGGGGGCGACTGCGGCGAGCCAGGGACGGGCGGCCTCGCCACCCACACAGCCCCAGTAGGCGCCGCAGCCGTCGAGGCTCAGACAGTCGCGCACGGCGAGGCTCGCCCGCTGATCATCGAAGTCTGCGCAGGCTGGGTCACAGGATTCGGCGAGTCGCTCGGCGACTGCGCTCGGGTCTGTGTCGAAGTCGCCACTGAGCTGGGGGACGCAGCTCTCGAGTCTCGCGCAGCCGGCCTGGCACACGGCGGGGGCGTCGACAGTGGGCCCGCGATCGTTCAAGCGAGGGGCCTGGTCGGGCTTCTCACTGGTCGAGGATTGTTTGCGGCACGCCCCCACGCCGAGGGCCAGCGGCAGGGCGAGGGCCAGCGTGAGCAGCGGAGCGAGCGGGCTCGGCATGGGGCGAGTGTACTCGTTTTGATGTGCTTGGGCAGTGACCTGGCACCTCGCGGGGGCGTCGGCGGGGGGATACAGGCTGAGGATAGAGCGGGCAGGCACGGGCCCCGGACGGAGCATACAGGGGGTTCAGGGCGTGGTAGCCATCTGCCGAGGTGGTGAAACGTGCACGAGATTGAAGAACTCGAGACCAGCAAGCGGCGCTATGCGCTGGCCCTACTCGCGGCGGTGTGCGTGGCTCTGGTCGTCCTCGCTGTCCTCTTCTACCGACCTCGGGGTATCGGTGATCCCGAAGACGACGCGCGTGTGTTGGTGGTCGAAGGCGAATCGCACGCGCTCCTCGGACACGCCGAGGTACTCGGGTTTGTGGCCGTCGGAGGCACGCTCGAGGCCTGGCGCACGGAGGTGAGCGAGGACGATGAAGAGATCGAGGAGGACAGCGAGGTCGATCTCGACGCGATCCTGCGTTACGCCGACCGTCACGGCTTCGGATATGTGGTGTTGGAGCAGCCCCAGCGCTTTGATTTCAGGGAGCTCGAGGTGGAGCTCGAAGGAGACACCGATTTCGAGGAGTCGACGACGATCGCCGTGCTCAGCGTGGGTGATTTTGGGGCGCCGGTGGTCGTGACGGTGGACGAGCCGGGACCGACGGGGGGCCTGGATATGGGCCCGGGACCACGCTTGGCCTCGGCCCTGTTTGCACAGCCACGCCTGGCTGAGATCTTGGATGAGCACCACGCCTCGAACGAGGTTCAGACCCGCCGGCTCCAGCTTCGTGAACTCACCGATGGATACGAGCGCAGCCAGCGTCTCCAACGTGAGGCCCTGGCTGCTCACGCGCAGCTCCAGCGGCGGGTGGATGGCTTCGAGAGTCCGGAGTCGGGCCGAGAGGTCAGGCGGATCCTCAGGCCGCTCGAGGGGGCGACGGCCCTGCCCTTGGTCGATGGGCGGGTCGTCGTTCGTGCTCGGGGCGGCCGGTTGTTCGTGGACTCGGAGTTGAGCTATCGAACCGCGCCCCGGCATCGCTGGGAGGTCATCCCCGCGAGGGTCCCCGCGAGTCTCGAGGCTCGGGTCTCTTGTCCCGACCTGCTCGCGGACGAGGATCGTTGGGGGCGGCTCGCGGAGTTGGCTGTCTCGCCTGCCGGCGACGCGGTGTTTGTGTTGTCCGCGGAGGGGGACGGTGAGCTCTATGTGTTCGACGCGAACGCTGGCCCCTGCGGCCTGCGCAAGGCCGCGGAGATCGATTTTTTCGAGCATGCCGACGCCCACTTTGCCGTCCAAGCCGGGGGCGTCGCAGCTCGCTATCTCGACGATGGACAGCTGCATATGGAGTTGGTGGATCTCGGGGGAAAGCGGCTGAGCTTGGGACATATCGAGGTCGACCGGAGCTCGTCGCTGATTTGGCTGGACGGCGATCGTGTCGTGGCGCTGGTCGAGCTCGAGGAGGGGGGGACGGCGCTGGTGTTTGTGGATCGCGGGCGCCCGGGCTGGACAGGGGTGCTCGCGCTGCGGGACCCCGCTGGGAACTCGCTGCGGGGGCGGGAACTGCTGCGGATCCCGGGGGAGGATCCGGCTCTATTGTTGCGTTGGACCAGCGAGGTGGGGACCTACAAACTCTCACGTTTGGATTTCGACCGGCCCTGGGCGGCGCTGGCGGAAGTCGAGGCGCTCGAGGGGCAGGATGATGACGATGAAGATGACGAGGATGACGGGGGGGTCTTGGACCTCGGTGGTTCGCGGCTTTCGCCGGAGCTGCTGACGTGGACGGCTGTGTTTGCCACGCCAGCGCATGTTCGTGGGTTGGATATCGATGCTCGAGGGGGCCGGGTGGCGTTGACCTATGACGGCGATGAGGGGGTGGATGTGGGGATTGTCAGGTTGCCTGAAAAGGGTGGTGAGGCAGGGGCGCTCACGGTGTGGATGGATGACGGGTATGAGCACCGGGAGGTCGGGTTTCGGCGGCGGGGGGACGAGTTGTTGTTTCGGACCCGGATCCGGCTGGACGACCCTGGGGCATGGTTCTTGGCGCTGCATGCGGTCTCCCTGTAGGGCGTTGACCGCGCTGCCTCGATGTCCCTGTCCGCTCCGCTCACGCCATTTCCGCTCGCGCCGTCTCCGCTCGCGCCGTCTCGGGGTCTCCAACACCTGGAATTTACCCGTCTTCGTTTGCGCGTCATCTCAACCGCGCCCTTTTCGCCGTCCGAGACGCTGTCTCAGTGTTGCCGTCTCCAGTGTTGCCGTCTCAGGGTCCCCAACACCCGAGATTTAGCAACTGCCCGAGTGATGCCGTCTCAGGGTCCCCAACACCCGAGATTTAGCAACTGCTCGTGAGTCAGGTTCCAGGTGCTCTCCCTCGGCGTCATCGGCTTGTAAAACCGCGGCTACCCGCTGTAACCAGAGATGTAAGGACGACTCTCCCGGGCCGACAACCCCTGCGATGAGTTCTTCAGCGCCACCCAAGATCATACCTGGCCCGGATTCAGGACACCATTCTCCCCAGCTGAGAGTTCGAGCTCGACCGATCTATCCTGGCACCCGCTACAAAATCACGCGTCGATGTCTTGAACGCCGTTTCTTCCTTACGCCATCCCCAGTGCTCAACCACCTTATTGGCTACTGGCTGGCAGTATGTCTCAAGGAACATAATATTCAACTTCATGCGGCATGCTTTATGTCAAATCACTACCACCTGGATGTTACAGATGTCGACGGCAACCTGCCTGCGTTCAAAAACCACTTCAATGCTACCCTTGCACGGCTTATCAACTCTCATCTGGGTCGTTCTGACAAGTTCTGGGCGGAGGACCGGCCGTCAGACGTCCGGCTGCTCGAGGATGACGATGTGATCGAGAAAATGGCCTATACGCTGGCCAATCCGACAGCTGCGGGCCTGGTCAAGTGGGGGAGTCGCTGGCCTGGATTCACGACCTATTCGATGGCGTTTGGGGACACGATGGGGTTCGAAAAGCCTGGGCGATTTTTTGACCCACACAACAGTGATCTTCCGCGGGTGGTGGAACTGTGCCTCGTTCGTCCGGCAGTCGACCAGGGGTGCTCTGACGAGCATGTGCATCGCCGGCTGATGGCGGCTGTCCGGCGACGCGAGCTCGAGAAACAGAGAGAGATGCGCATGGCGAATCATCGCTTCATAGGGAAGTCACGCTTGTTTCGGCAGCGGTGGGACCGGGTGCCCCAAATGAGTTCACGGAAATCTGGGCTGAATCCGACCTTTGCCTCAATGAATAAATGGGCAAGGATCGCTCAGGTAAGACGTGACCGGGCATGGGAGGCGACGTACGCTGCGGCTCGGGATGCCTTCAGGGGTGGAGTGAGGGATGTTGTGTTTCCTTTTGGGACCTACTGGATGAGAGTGTTTGGGGGTGTGAGGGTCTGTTTGATAGAAACTTGAAATTCTAGCGAGTTGATGTGGGGGCGGACAGTGTTCCGTCCATTTGTGTTGGTTTAGGGCGATGGGTGTCGTTGAAGAGAATGCCGGCGTACGGTCTTTTCTCCTTTTTGTGCTCCAAGTTGCAGTCAATGGTGGAGAATGGGTCGGTTAGAGGGGACCCGAGCGAACGAATCACAGTTGGCAACAAGGGGACCCCCAGTCAGCGAGTCCAAGTCAGCGAGTCCAAGTCAGCGAGTCCAAGTCACAACTGAGGCAAGCAGAATGCATCGCATGACCCAGCGTCAGGGGAAGGTCAGGGACAGGTCAGTCGAGGGCGCTTCGGAGGCGTTTCGCTTCGCGTACGGTCCACTCGAAGCGAGGCTGCCAATCCCCCTCGATCAACTCATCCAGCACACCCCGCGCCTCCTCCTCCCGGTCGCTGGCGAGCAGGGACTGCGCCCGTCGCATGCGCAGGGTCGCGTCGGTCGGTTCCACCGCGACAGCCCGAGCCCAGAGCGCGCTCGCTCGCTCGAGTTCACCATTTCGCTCGAGGATGTCGGCGACGTAGGCCAAAGCTGCGCCGTTGGCGGGGTGGCGGTCGAGGTGGCTGGAGAGCTGTCGCCAGGCCTCGTCGTCGTCCCCCAGCGCCCACATGAGCTCGGCGCAGAGCTGGTCGATCTGTGGGTTGTCCGGATCCTCGTGTCGCCACCGGTCGGCGACCGCAAGGGCCCGCTGACGCGCGGACTCTTTGGTCTCGTCGGTGGCGCCCAGGGGCCGCGCGAGCCGAGCCCGGAGGTCGAAGAGCGCGGTGAAATCGAGGCGTAGATCGTCGAGACTCAGCTCCTCGGTATCGAGCTGGATCTGTATGCCCTGCTCGAGCAGACGCGCGGCTTCGGGGAGGTCGCCCTGCTGTTGGGCGAAGACCGATGCCCGGCCGAGGACGGCCGGATCGTCGGGACTGCGCTCGAGCGCGGCCTCGAGAAAGGGCGCCGCCTCGCTGGTCAGATCGTAGGCTACGAGTGTGTCGAAGACCTGCAGGGTCAGGCCCAGAGACATGGTCTCGGGCTCGAGGCCCTCGATGGCCCGACGGGCATCCTCGAGGCGACCGAGCTGTTGGGCGGTCTGCAAAAACGCGACCGCCAGCCGCGGGTCCTCGGATTTGGCGACCCGCCTACGCAGACGTGCCCAAGCCAGCTGCCATCCGGCCTCGCCCTGGCTCTGGGTGAGGGCGTACTGAACAGTCCAGTCGACGACGGGCATGACCTCGGCCTCGCGCGCGGTCTTGAACGCCCGGCGGAAGATCTCGGTCGCAGCTGCGTACTTCCCATACTGCTGGTAGGCGGCACCCGCTTCATGGAGGGCGAACTGGCGCCAGGTGGGACCCTGATCGGCGAGCGCGAGCCAGGCCTCGGCCTTTCGCTGGCTCACCGCAGAGGAGTAGGACCACCACCGACTGGTGAGCTGGGTCGTGGCGATGTAGCTGAACTCGGGGTGCTGATAGCGACCCAAGAAACTCTGGAGCGCGGAGAGAGAGCTGGCTTTGTGTCGGCCCTCGGCCGCGTGCAAGAGGGCGCGGTAGCTGGCCATGAAGTGGACAGGTGTCCCGAACAGAGCGTCGTTCTCGACGATGGCGCGTAGAGCCGCGGGCCGCCTCCTGTGACTCAGGAACGCGGCCCGCAGGTAGGCGACCACGGGCTCCGCCTTGGAGTCGCCGCCGAGCAGCTTGGCCCGCAGTTTGGGATCTGCGTGGCGCAGGCCGGCCCCAGCGAGTGCGAGCTCACCGGGGAGCAGTGAGCCCCGCTGGTCGTGGAGCGCTGTGAGCACGGGCGGCAGCTCGCCAGTCCGGGCGAGGGCCACGAGCGCGGCCAGGCGCTGGTGTTGCATGGCGGTCCACGCCGTACTGCCGGGCTCGGTCTGCGCGAGGGCATCCTCGAGGTCGAGAGGACTGGGAAGCGGAAGGCTGACTAGGGTCGCCTGGGCGCCAGGTGTGAAGCTCGACACAGGCTTGGAGACGAGGCGCTCGACCTCGCGCTCGTCACCCTCGCGGACGATGACGACGCCGGCTTCGGACCACTGGAACTCGACCCGGCTGCGCTCGATGTCCGCCTCGATCACGCGCAGCGCGACCACCCGGCTGTCGGCATCGAATTCGACGACCAGACTGTGGCTGTCACGGCTGTCATGGCTGTCATGGCTGTCACTTTCGTCGGCGAAGGGCGTGAGGGTGAGCGCCAGAGGAGCGCTGCGTTCGACCGTATAAAACACGGCGAGGTGGTCGGCCGGGGGGATCATCCAGGGCACCCACTGACCGAGCAGCGCGGGTGAGGTCTCACCGACTTCCCGGACCACAGAGAGTCCCAGGGCTGGGTAGTCGGCCCGCAGCTGCGCGCCATCGTAGACGACCCGCTCGTCGAGGAAGCCCCAACGTCGGGTCTCCACACTGAACCCACCGTCGGCGTCGATGTGCAAGTTCGCGCCGTCGGGGAGCGAGAAGCTGGCGTTGGCCTGGGCGGCGCGGGCAGCCTCGATGAGCGTGCGTGCGGCAGGGCTGACGCTCCCGCGGGCACCGTCGAGGCCCGTGAGCAGGAGCCGCTCACGCTCGAGGTCGAAGCCGTCTTCGAACAGGGCCGGGGCGAGCTCGCCGAGGTCGTCGAGGCGCATGTCGTCTGCGTAATGCAGGGCCTGAGGCCAGGGGCGGGAGGCAGGCGTGATGAATTCGCCGGCTGCGTCCTCGGCGAGGCTGCCGAAGCCCGAGTTGAACTCGGCACGCTTGCCCCCAGCCCTGAAGTTGTCGAGATGGCTGGTTCCACGGCGTGGATCGTTCCACGCCGTGGTGGCCCCGCTCGACGGGCGTCGCCAGGTTGGACCGGGGCCACTTTGGCGGGTCGTGAAGCCCCCGAAGACCGTCGAGGCCCCGGCGATATTCTGGGCCTCGGTAGGTGGCCGCTCCTTCCACGCCGTGTTCAGACCGATGCCGAAGCCGGGGCCGAACCCACCACCGCCGCCGCCGCGGCCGGCACCGCCGAGGCCGAGACTGCCGGCGGTCGTCCTCGTCGTTATGCGGAACTGCTGGGAGAAGGCGTTCGCGTTGTAGTTGTGTTGGACGAGGGTGGGGATCGGTGTTCGGACGACGTATTGGCCGCGGTCCGCGTGTCCGGCTGGGTTCGAGTCGCGCACGACCTCGATCCGATCGGGGGTTTCGTAGCGGGCCCAGGCGTCCTTGCTCGGTCGGTGGACGTCGAAGTCCCGGTACATTTTTTCGCTCTCGAGCACCAACAAAGAGGTGGTCGGGGTGACCAAGAAGTGGGCGAGGCCCAGCACAGTGATCTCGGCGGCGTGAGCCTCGGGATCGTCGGCGATCCAAGCAGCGACCTGGGCTCGGGCCCAGGCCCTGGGTAGCCATAGGCTGTCGCGCTCAGGGACGCTGGGCAGGTCGTAGCGCTGGGACCAGTCGCTGGGCTGGCTCGCCAAGGTGTGGGCGGCCCGACCACGCAGCTCGATGGTCGCGGGCTCGGGGCTGTCGGGGTCGAGCTTGGTGAGCAGGGTGACACGCTCGCCGTCGGCGATGGCGTGGATGTCGAGGTGGGCGTTGGCTCGACCCACGGGCTGACCCTGGGTGTCCAGGAGCAGGGCCTCGAGCTCGAGCACGCGCGGAGTGGACAGGGTCGAGAGCAGCTCGAAGGCCCGCCAAGGGATCGAGTCGTCGGCGGCCACGTGCAGGTGCAGACCGGCACCGGCGCTGACCAGAGCCTCGAGCAGGGCGTCGTCGTGGCGGTCGCCGAAGCTCACTGCGGCGAAGCGAGCGTCGCCGCTGAGCTTGGCCTGCAGTCGCGCGCTGGCGCTCAGGGGGTTGGACCCGAGGGCTCCGAGGTCGCTGTTCAGACCGTCGCCGAGGTAGAGCAGCAGGGGCACGCGGGGGCGTCCGTCGCCGGGCAAGGGGGGGGCGCTGGCGAGGCTCTCGAGCCCGGCGTCGATCGCCGTGCCGAGGTCGGTCGCGCCCAGGCCGGTCCGCGATTGGCGGGCGACGAAACGATCGAGAGCCTCGTGATCGAGGGCCGAGACTGGGAGCAAGTCGGGGCTGAACCACCGCACGCGACTGTCGAAGACCTGGACCGCGAGCCGGTCGTCGTCGTCGAGGTGCTCACGCAAGGCTACGAGGAAGCGGCGCTGGGCCTCGAGCCCGGCGGCGTCGCGGGAGGCCGAGCTGTCGAAGAGCACGACGACGTCGCGGGCCGGCGCGTCGGTGGCGTCCGGGGCCAGGGCCGAGAGGTCCGGGCGCACACGCACGGCGAGGTGTCGGCTGCCGTCGGGGTGGAGAGCGTGGCTGTAGGTGATCCGGGCGACGAAACGATCGGGATCCTCGGCATCGTGACCCGCAGACAGGCGGGCCACGATGTCGGCGCCGATCCTGTGGTCTCGGTCGACGAACCGGGCGGTCAGGTCGTCGCCGTCCTCGCTGAGCTCGAAGGGGTGGTTGCGCGACTCGAGCAGCTGCCCGGCCCCGCCGACCACCCGGATGCGGTACTCGATCTCGCCCACTGGGAGGTCGATCTCGGGGATGGGCACACGCAAGTTCGCGTCGCCGTAGAGAGAATCGAGACTCTGCGTGTAGGAGAGGACGATGCGCTTCTCGGTGCGCGCGGGCAGGGGGAACACGCGGATCTGAAACAGGTTGCCCTGCACCCATTCGAGCAGGGCGGGGTCGCGGCGCCGGTGGACGATCTGTTCGTAGATGTCGCGGCCTCGGTCGCGCTCGACGACCCCGGCTTCCATGCGCTTGCCGTCCACGTACATGGCCAGGCGAGAGACGGCCGCGTCGGCGGGCAAGGGAAATTGGTAGATGCCTTCGAGGTTGCGCTCGACGTGGTTGAAGAAGGTCTGATCGATGGTCGTGCGGATGTGGCCGTCCTCGATGTGGACGTCGACGACCATGCGGCGGATGGCGAGCGGCCACTCGGCGCTGGCCTGGATCTGCCCGGTCCAGCGCGGGACCCGAGCCAGGAGGTTGCCGCGGCGGATCGGGGTGGGGCGCTCGGCGGGGGCGAGGAGCTCGCGGGCCCAGTCGAGCTCGTAGCTCAAGCGCCTGCCGAGACGGCGCTCGATCTCACCTTCCGCATCGATGACGGCCCGCTCTCCGGCGCGCAGGAGGAGCTCGGTGGCCTGTCCTTGCTGCAGGGTGGCGCGGCCGCGGAGTACGGCGGCGAGGGTCTCGTCGCCCTCGGCGCGCAGCAGCAGGCGGGTGCCCGTGACCAGGGCGCGGCCCTGCGGGGTCTCGACGATCAGGGGCTCGGCCCGCTCGGCGACCTCGAGCACGATCTCGCCGGCGATCAGGCGCAGGTGTCCTGGGCTGAGTTCCTCGAGGGTGGTGCCCGAGCGCAGCAGGGCTCGGGTACCGTCGGCCAGGGTGAGCTCGCGGGCGCCGAGCTCGGTGTGCTCGTGCAGCGCCAGGCGTTCGCCGGAGTCGCCGGACAGGCCCTGCTTGAGCTTGTCGCCGACACCGAACACAAACGCCAGGATGAGGACCGCGGCCAAGCTGGTGAGCGCGAGCGGGGCCCAGCGCCGCTTGCGTGGTGGCCGGTGTTCGGAGGAGGCTGCGGCCGGGTCGGCCTTCGAGCGCCCTCCGAAGCGCCCGCTGGCTGGGCGCGAGGTGGGGGGGACCGCGCGTGGGCTGGGTTGCCCGATTTGGGCCGGTCCTGGGTCCGTCGGTCCTGTAGATGACCCTGGGTCGGCTGGCTCAGATGACCCTGGGTCGTCAGGAGATGACCCTGGGTCGGCAAACGACCGATGGGTCATTATTGGGTCCGGAGCAGGATCGGATGACCCTGGGTCGTCGGGAGATGACTCCAGGTCAGAAAATGACTGATGGGTCGCGGCTGCCGGTTTCGGTTTGCTGTCGGCTCGAAGGGCGACCGCAGGCCGGTCTCGGTGGCTGTGGAGCCGCGCGAGCATACGGGCTCGCGCCGTCTCGGGGACCTCGGGGCGGACCTGCATCTGGGCGAGCAGGCGCTCGATGTTGGTCTCGAGCACGGTTTCGTCGGTGTTGGATTCACGCTCGGACATGGTCTCGCTCCGGGTCTAGAGGGGAAGTGGGGGTTGTGGCCGGGTTGGAGTCGGGCGCCGCGCTGAACGCTTCGGCGAGGGTCGTGAACGCGTCTCGGAACGCCCGCCGGGCCCGCGCCAAGAGCGACTTGGCGGCGGCCTCGGAGAGCTCGAACTGGGCCGCGAGCTCACGCGTGCTCTGGCCCTGGAGGTACTTGCGCTCGAGCGCGTCCCGATAGTCGTCGGGCAGGTTGGCGACGGTCATGGTGACCAGCTCGCGGGTCTGTTCGCGGACCAGGATCTCGTCCGAGAGCGGGGCCTGGTCGAGGTCTTGAAAACGAGCCAGCAAGGACGAGTCGATGCGCTCCCAGGCCTGCTCGTGGGCGAGCGCGTGGGCCCGCCGGAGCGCTCGACGGTGCTTGCGGATCAGGTTGCGGGAGCGCTGGCACAGCCAGGTCCGCAGCGATCCGCGGGCGGGGTCGTAGTCGACCGCAGCGTCGCGTAGCTCCACGGCGCTGAGGAAGGTCTCGGAGACCACGTCCTCGCAGAGCACCGGATCGCGGCCGACCCGATAGAACACAAACGCCCACAATCCGTCGACGTGGTCTTCGTAGATCGCGGCGAGGGCCTCTGAATCCCCCGCACGCGCCCGTTTTAGTTGTGCGGCCTGATGCTGGCGCTGGTCACTCTGTGTCTGCACATCGTCTCCAGGACGCCGGTGTCAGGCGTCCAAGGGTAACTGTCAGCTGGGGCCGCGGAGGTGTCGCTGAAATCGAAGATTTTTGTGGGCCGCCGCCGCCATGGTCGCGTGAGACACGCAGAAGCACACAGATATCCCTCCCGGTACCGTCTTGCGGTGCGCAGCATGGATGACGGCATCGCTCCGAGTTTGTAAGTTCGCTCCGTGGGTGGGGCGCCTCGGCGAGCGACAGTTCAGCGTGGGCACATCGGCGGCTGCGGCTGGTGACGGGCCACGCGCCCGCTCCCGCGTCGCCTCCAGCCCTACGTGCGCAGTTTGGCGGGCTACGAGGAGCACACCGCGGCGCCCCTGCGCCGGCGAGAGTTCCCGGCCGCGCAGCTCATCCTCGAGTTTGGTCCGCCGATCGCGGTGTTCGCCGCCGGGAGCGAGACCCGCTCGACACACCACCGGGGGGCTTTGTCGCCGGGGTCCACGATCGCTTCACGCTCACCGCCCACGACGGTGAGCAGCGCGGTATTCAGCTCAACCTCAGCCCGATCGGCGCGCGCCGTCTACTGAGGATGCCCATGGCGCTGTTGGCCGGCGAGGTCGTGTCGCTCACCGACCTCGACGATCTGCAGCTGCGCCGGCTGAGCGAGCAGCTCGGAAACATGCGCTCGTGGGATCGGCGTTCACACCGATGCAGGGCCGCGCTCGACGGTGGCGGCCGGGCCCGTGGTCGCACGAGCCTGCGCCCGGATCGCGGGCTCGGGCGGGGCGGTCGACATCGCCTCGTTGGTCGCGGCGGGGGGCAGCAGTCACCGCCACTTTATCGCCCTGTTTCGTGATCAGGTCGGGCTGACGCCGAAGCGCTTCGCCCGTCTGGCACGCTTCGAGGCCCTGCTGACCGCGCTGCGGGCTGGGCCGACATCGCGCCCGGCCTGGGCCGAGCTCGCGGCGGCGCTGGGCTACGCAGATCAGTCTCACCTCAACCGAGATGTCCGTCGCTTTGCAGGGGTGACGCCCTCGCGGCTTCCGGCGCTGCTCGAGCCCTTCGGCGAGGGTTGAAGTCCAGTCAAATTTGTTCAAGACGGCGGGCCGCAGCGCCGCTACGGTCGGACCATGAAGCGCGCAACTGTCATCCCCACGATTCGCTACCGCGACGCTCCAGCGGCCATCGACTGGCTCTGCGGGGCCCTCGGCTTCACCCGCCAGCTCGTGGTCCCCGGTGAACAGGAGGGGACGATCACCCACGCCCAGCTCCGCTTCGCCGAGCGCGAGGGCGACCTGGGCATGGTCATGGTCGGCAGTCGGAGGGACGATCTGTTCAGCGAGGCCGGGCCGAGCAGCATCTTCGTGATCGTGGACGATGTCGATGGCCACTGCGCCAAGGCCCGCGCCGCGGGAGCGAAGATCTGTATGGAGCCGGAGGACCAGGGCTACGGCGGTCGTCTCTACAGTTGCCGCGACCTCGAGGACAACATCTGGAGCTTCGGGAGCTACGATCCTTGGGCTGCGCCTGATCAGGTCTGACCAAGCTCGACCAGGCCTGACCAAGCTCGACCAGGTCGACTTCAGGCGACCGGGATCGCGTAGTGCATGACCGAGTCCTCGGCGTCGGCCCGCCACCGTGATCCGTAGATCTCCAGGTCCGGGCCGTAGGTGTGCCGGAGCTCGGCCTGGGCCAGCCAGGTCGAGTAGATGTAGTTGACGGTGCGGTCGATGTCCCGGGCGAAGCCGGTGTGGGTGAAAGTCGCAACCCGGCGCGCAGGCAGCTCGATGCGGCGCATGCCCGCTGGGGGGGGCAGGTCCATGTCGGCAGGGACCTGCACCGCGGCGTCGTACTCGAGCAGCTCACCCTCGGACTGAGCGGGCTGGATCACGCCGTAGCACACCCCTGGGATGCACCCTTCGATCTCGGCGAGGCGCGGCAAAAACGAAGCCCACAGCGCAGGGAGCTCGGCGCCGATGTTGTTTTTGTCCGAGTCGACCCCATAGACGCGGGTGCACACACCCACGAGCACCATGGCCGGGCGCTCGACCAACTCGGGGACGAGCGACACGTTGTGGTTGATGTGGCGCAGGTAGTCGGCGTCGAAGCGGACCTTTTTCAAGAACAGGCTGCGGTCGCCGAGCTTGCGATAGCGGTTCGGGGTCACGCCGAAGCTGCGCTTGAAGGCGCGTGTGAAGCTCTCTTGAGACTCGAAGCCCGAACGCAGGGCGATGTCCAAGATCCGGGTATCGGTGGTCAAGAGCAGGTCCAGGGCGTTCGCCAGCCGGCGAGAGCGGACATAGGTCTTGAGGGTCTCGCCCGTGAGGGCCTTGAAGATGCGTTGAAAGTGCCAGTGGCTGATACCGGCCACCCGCGACACGTCCCGGAGTTCGAGCGTGCGCTCGAGGTTGGCCTCGATGTGGTCGATGCCGCGTTGGACCTGTCGCAGGTAGTCCATGGTGGTGCCGGATCAGCCGGATCAGGTGGATAGGCCGGCTCAGGCCGGGGGCGCAAAGAAGCCGGTCATCGCGGTCAGCTTGCCGTCGGCGTCGTACTCCCCGTAGCTGACCCCGTCGCCGAGCACCTCCCCGTCGGCGCCGACCATGTTCCACTTTGCGAGCGAGCGCTGGTGGTGGGTGAAAAACTCGGTCGTGACGAAGTGTCCACCGGGGACCTGGCCGTGAAACTCGACCATGTAGGTGATCAGCTCGTCGACACCCCGGGCCTGGGTGCGGGGATCGGTGTAGACACACTCGGGGCTGAGGCAGGCGTCACACAGGGCGCGTTTTTCGGTCGCTCCCTCGGCCTTCCAGATAGCGGCGTAGCGTTCCCAGGTCTGTCGTCGGTCGGTGTCGGTCGTGTCGGTCATGTCGGTCATGGTGGTCCTCGTGGATCCACGCTATGCGAGCCGGCCGGCGTAGCTTTGACCGTTTGTGCTTTTCGAACCCGCTGGAGCGGCGGACGCTCAAAAATCGCCGAACAGGTGGGCGATGCGCACGTCGAGGGCGTTTGCGACCTTGAACAGGGACGACACCGAGGCCGAGGACTCGGCGCGCTCGATCTGGCTGAGCAGCGACACGGACAGGTTCGTGCGCCGACCCATCTGCTTGAGGGTCAGGCTCTTCTCGCGCCTGATCTCCCGGATCCGCTTGCCGATGGTGATGTGGAGCTCGTCCTCGCGGCGGACGACGATGCCCTTCTTGCGGGCGACACGAGCGATGGTCGCGCGCATGTCCTCGCCGCTGAAGGGCTTTTGCATGTAGGCCGAGACGTCGAGGTTGATCGCGTCGGTCGCGGTCTCGAGGCTGGGGTAGGCCGTCAGGATGATGGCCGCGATGTCCTTGTCGACCTTGCGGATCTTCTCGAGCAGCTGGAGGCCGTTGATGTTCGGCATCTTGAGATCGAGGATCAAGATGTGGAAGGCCTCTTTGGTCTTGAGCTTGGCCAGACCCTTGTCAGGATCGTTGATGCTCACCACGTCGCAACCGTCGGGCGTCAGCAACTCCTGGAGGTACTCACAGACCTTGGCGTCGTCGTCGATGATCAGAACGCGAAGTCGGGACACGCGGCGATCATGCCAGCTTTTGGAGCCCCGTGCTCAATGCAGGGCCGCACTCTCGTTCCCAAAGCCGGCCACTTGAACGCTGATTCGAGGCCCATGGGCCGAAGTTGCGGGTCGACGTGGGCCGACGGGACAGGGAATGATCAGGATGATCAGGATGATCAGGAATGATCAGGATGATCAGGAATGATCAGGAATGATCACAGAGCTTCAAAAGTCGCCGAACAACTCGACGATGCGGACATCGAGGGCGTTGGCGATCTTGTACAGCGACGACACCGAGGCCGAGGACTCGGCGCGCTCGATCTGACTGAGCAGCGAGACCGAGAGATTGGTCCGACGACCCATCTGTTTGAGGGTCAGCTCTCGCTGCTTGCGGACCTCTCGGATCCGCCGGCCGATGGTGATGTGGAGCTCGTCCTCGCGGCGGACGACGATGCCCTTCTTGCGGGCGACCCGAGCGATGGTCTCGCGCATCTCCTCGCCGCTGAAGGGTTTTTGCATGTAGGCCGAGACGTCGAGGTTGATGGCGTCGGTGGCCGACTCGAGGCTCGGGTAAGCGGTCAAGATGATGGCCGCGATGTCCTTGTCGACCTTGCGGATCTGGGCCAGCAGGTCGATGCCGTTGACCCCCGGCATCTTGAGATCGAGGATCAAGATGTGGAAGGTCTCCTTGGTCTTGAGCTTGGCGAGCCCCTCGTTGGGGTCGTTGATCGACAAGACCTCACAACCGTCGGGTGTGAGCAGCTCTTGGAGGTACTCACAGACCTTGGCGTCGTCGTCGATGATCAGGACGCGGAGGCTGGACACGGGCCAATCATGCCAGGTTTTGGCAACTAGAAAAGCGGCGGCGGGGGAGCTCGACCAGCGCTCGATCCCGAGCGCTGGACATGAAAAAGGGAGGCCCGCACTGCGAGCCTCCCTTTTTCGAGTTTTGTAGAGTTGTGTCGGGGCGAGAGGATTTGAACCTCCGACCTTTCGGTCCCGAACCGAACGCGCTACCAAGCTGCGCTACGCCCCGAGGGGAGCGCGTAGGTAGCAAAGCTCGGGTAGGTTGTCAAAGCCATGTTGCCCAGGGGTGCGTGGGCACACGTCTCGTGGTCCTGGACCCCATGTAAACCCCGCCCTTCCCGCTTTCGCGGGCCTGAACTCGAACTTCCGAGCGGTCCGGTCGCGCCGGGGCCCGAGCGGTCCGGTCGTGTCGAGGCCGGTCCGGTCGTGTCGAGGCCGTTCCGGTGCGGCCGTGTCCCGAGCGGTCAGTCCGCGTCGCGGAAGGTGAGGCTCATACGGAAGGCGCCCACACAAAATTCGTCGTGGGTCCGGAGTTGGATGGGCTTGTGGACGGGCTCGTCGTTGAGCCTCACGCTGCCGTCTCCGGTGATCGGGCGCAGCTGAGGAAGGTTGGGCCTGCCGGCCCACTCGAGCACGGCGTGGACCCTCAGCACGCTGTCGTGGCGCAAGCTGATCTCACAGCGCTCGCCGCTCCCGATCCGGTAGGAGCCCGGCAGGAACAGGCGGTCCTCGGGGCGGGTCTCGCCCGGACGCAGGATCCGTAGGTTACCGGCGACAGGTACATCCATGTCGCGGTGGAGCACATGACCCAAGATGTTGGCGAGCGCGCCGGCGTCGGGCGGGCGCTTGCTCGGGTCCTTGTCGAGACAGCGCTCGATGCCGCGGACCAGCGCCTCGGGCAGGTCCGCGCAGCCGGGCTGCTGGGTGATCGGGACCACCGCTGAGCTCGAGTGACAGCGCAGCCAATACAGGGGCTGGGCGCTGAACTCTTCTTTGACGTCGACGAGGGTGCGCTCGGCGTGGAAGGGCGAGCAGGCGCTGAGCAGCTCGTAGAGGATCATGCCGAGGCTGTAGACGTCGCTGGCCGGGGACAGCTCGCGGGTCTCGAGCTGCTCGGGCTGGGCGTAGTGGGGCGTGCCCACGACCATGTGGGTCTGGGTCGCGTTGACCCCGACCACCGGCGAGCCGTCCCAAGATCGGGCGAGCCCAAAGTCGAGCAGACGGATGTGGCCGTTGCGCTCGACAAATACGTTCTCGGGTTTGACGTCCCGGTGGACGATGCCCTTGGCGTGGGCCTCCGCCAGGCCCAGACAGATCTGGTGGACGATGGCCACCGCCCGCGCGGGCTCGAGGCGGGTGTCGAACTTGTGCCACTCGTCGAGCGCGGAGCCGGCGAGGAACTCCATCAAGATGTAGATGTGGCCGTCCGGGCGGAGGCCACAGTCGAAGGTTTTGACCACGTGGGGGTTGGTCAGCGACCGCAAGATCGTGATCTCGCGCAGCGCTCGCTGGGCCTGGTCGCCCGCGGTGACCGGCTCTTTGGTGAGCTTCAGAGCCAGGGGCGCGTCGTAGCCGGGGACATCGACCTTGTAGACGCGGGCGAAGGCGCCGGAACCCAGGACTTCGAGGATCTGGATGTTTCCACCGTAGGTGTCGCCAGGCTGCAGCTCAAGGGCCATCGTGGTACTCGCGGAAGGTATCACGAGTCCGATGCCAAGCCCACGACAAGCGAGCGGCCCCACTGCCCTGTCCGCGCTCGACGCGAGCGCGCTGGCGGGGATCCGCGTGGTCGCCACAGACGTCGACGGGACCCTGACTCGGGCGGGCAAGCTGAGCGCCGCGCTGCTGTCGAGCTTCGCCGCGCTGGCCGAGGCCGGGCTGACTTTGATCCCGATCAGCGGGCGCCCTGCGGGCGAAGTCTTGGGCCTGTGTCGCTACCTGCCAGGGGTGACCTTCGGCGTCGCCGAGAACGGTCTGTTCGAGATCGTTCCCGACCGGGCACCGCGGTGGCTGGGGCCGCCCTCGGACCGGGCCGAGCTGCTCGCGGTCGGTGAACACCTGAACCGGGACCACGCGGCGCAGCTGGTCCTCACCGGCGACGCGTTTTGTCGTATCGGGGATGTCGCCTATGAGCGCGCGGGCCGCGAAGTCCCAGAACTCGAGCGCCTGCGCACCGCCGCGGAGGCCCGGGGCGTCCACTTGGTCTGGTCGAGCGTGCATGTGCATCTCGCGGCCCGCCGACCCGACAAAGGTGAGGGTCTGCTCCAGCTGTTGGGTGAGCGCGGCCTCGATCCCCGGTCGGTGGTCACCGTCGGCGACGCCCCCAACGACGCCGGCCTGTTCACGCCGGGGCGCTTTGGATTGACGGTCGGCACGGCCGACGTGCTCGCCCAGCGCGGGGACTTCCCCCACCTGCCCGACTGCGTCACCCGAGCGCGCGAGGTCGAGGGTTTCCTCGAACTCGCGCGGCGGCTCCTGGCGCGGACCGGTTGAGGGAGACCAAAGCGAGGAGGGAGAGCCAGGGGCGTCGAGTGACCTCGACCCGCGCAAGGGGGATCACACGGTCGCCGCACTGACTCGCCGCGTCGGGTCTTGTATCGCCCCTGGCTCGCTTGGCCCTATAGTGCGCGCGCGATGAAAATCGGAGTCCCGAAGGAGATCAAGAACCACGAGTATCGGGTCGGCATGCAGCCTGCGGGCGTCCGCGCGCTGGTCGAGGCGGGTCACGAGGTCGTGGTCGAGCGCCGCGCCGGCGAGGGCAGTGGGTTCCCCGACGAGGCATTCACGGCCGTCGGCGCGACCTTGGTCGACACGGCCGCCGAGGCCTGGCGTGCCGAGATGGTCGTCAAGGTCAAAGAGCCCTTGACCAGCGAATACGCGTTCTTTCGCGCCGGCCAGATCATCTACACCTACCTCCATCTGGCCGCGGTCCCCGACCTGACCAAGGCCCTGATGGACGCGAAGGTGCGGAGTATCGCCTACGAGACCATCACCGACGATCAGGGCGGGCTGCCCCTGCTTCGACCCATGAGCGAGATCGCCGGTCGCATGGCACCGCAGGTCGGCGCCTGGTCGCTCGAGCGCGCCAACGGTGGCCGGGGCCTGCTGCTCGGCGGCGTGCCGGGGACCCGGCGCGGTCGCGTGACCGTGATCGGCGGAGGCATCGTGGGCACGGCCGCGGCCCGCATAGCGATCGGCCTCGGCGCTCAGGTGACCGTGCTCGACATCAGCCAGCACCGCATGGCCTACCTCGAGGACGTGTTCGGTACGAATATCGAGACTCTGTACTCGAACCCGGCGAACATCGAGAAGCAGGTCCGCGGCGCCGACATGGTGATCGGGGCCGTGCTCGTCCCGGGGGCCGCCGCGCCCAAGTTGGTCAGCGAGGACCTGGTCAAGGCCATGAAGACCGGAGCCGTGGTCGTCGATGTGGCCGTGGATCAGGGCGGCTGTATAGCGACGTGCAAGGCGACCACCCACCAAGACCCGATCTACACGGTCCACGGGGTGGTCCACTACTGCGTGGCCAACATGCCTGGAGCGGTTCCCCGGACCAGCACCTACGCCCTGACCAACGCGACCTTGCGCTACGCACTGCAGATCGCCAACAAGGGGGTAGCGACCGCGGTCGCTAATTCGGCCCGGGGCGACGGCCACCTGGCTGCGGGCGTCAACACCTGGGACGGCGCCTGCACGGTCTCCGCGGTCGCCAGCGCCGTCGGGGTCGAGTACACGGCCCTCGACGCGCTGCTCTAGCAGGGCTCTGCCCAGATCCAGCGCCCCGCGACCCTGGCTCGAAAGGCCAGTGTTTTGGCCCAAATTGTCATGGGTATCGGGGCGCGTCGTCGTCCAGACTAGAGGGGCCATGGAGCTCATTTTCCCCTCGGAGTCCGAGGCCCAGGCAGGGTTGCGCGCGCTGAAGTCGGTGCTCACCTGTCAGGCGCCCCTCAACCCCATCGAGACCCGCCTGCTCGAGGCTGGGCAGACCCACATCTTGCGCCGTCACTTCGACATCGATGCGCTGCCGCCCATCGAGCCGGCGGAGCTGGCCGAACGCATCCAGGGGTCGGCCCTGCGCGAGCAGATCATCACCGCCATGATCGTCTGTTCGTTCGCCAGCGGCGACGCGAGCGATGTGCAGATCCAGTGGATCGAAGAGTACGCGGCGGCCCTCGACGTCGAGCAGCCCGCGGTCGAAGATCTGCGCCTGCTGGTCCACAGGCGGCTCGCGGCCCTGCGCTTCGATATTTTGAGGCACATGTACATCGGCGAGGGGCTCGGCCAGCTGTGGGAGGACGAGGGCTTCAAGGGTCTCTACAAGGTCGTGGGCGGGTTCAAAGGTTGGCACGAGGAACCCGAGGTCGCGGCCCGCTACCAGGCTTTGGGCGACCTTGCGCTGGGGTCTCTGGGCCGGACCTACTTCGACCACTGTCGAGCGGGTGGATTTGCGCTCCCTGGGGAGCGCTTCGCTGCGCCCGAGGCGATCACCACCCACGACATCGCCCATGTCCTCGGCGGTTACGGCACGGACGCCGAGGGCGAGCTCCAAGTCGCTGCGTTCACGGCGGGATTTCGCCGCGAGCAGAGCCTGTACATCATGCTCTTTGTGCTGTGCCAGTTCGACCTCGGGGTGACGATGGTGCCGGTCGCCGCACCACAGCTGGGCAACCTCGACCCGGAGCTGTTCATGCGAGCGCTGATCCGCGGTAGCAAGATGACGGTCGACCTGTTTGGAGACTGGGACTTTTGGGAGGTCTGCGAGGAGTCGGTCGAGGTCCTGCGCGAGCGCTACGGGATCTCTGCGGCCTGAGGGGGGAGGTGTCACCTCGACAATTGGCTCCTCGTTTGGCCCGAGTCGGGCCGGTCGAGTCGGGTGTCGATCCGCGCTGAGGACGGTATAACCCCGCCCAGGGCATGCAGATCTCGAGGAATACTTCCGGGATGAAGGCGGCGATCACCGTCGTCGCAGACTGCGACGCTCGGGATCACGGTGTCGTCGTGGTCAAGGGAACCTTCGAGATCGACGACGCAGGCAAACTCGCGCTCGCAGCGGAGCAGCAGCCGCTCGTGTTCGCGGACGAACACTATGGTGACCCGGAGACGACACCTGTTCGGCTCGAGTGCGAGTTTGCACCCCAAAAACCTCTCACCGACGTCCTCGTAGTCGGTCGTGCGGTCGCACCAAAGGCCGTGCCCGTCGAGATGCTGACCGTGCGACTCGAGGTCGAGGGCCGGGCGAAGGATGTCCGGGTCGTCGGTGAGCGCCGCTGGGTTCAGGGCCTCGGTCACGTCTACCCTTCTGCGGCCCTTCCCTTTGTGGAGATGCCCCTGAGCTTCGCCAGGGCCTTTGGAGGGAGCGACGACAGCCGCGGGCCGGAGCAGGTGGCCGTCGAGCACCGAAATCTGTGTGGAGTCGGCTTTCATCAGCACCGCGACGCGTCGGCGGTCGCGGGGTCTGCGTTGCCGAACCTCGAGGATCCTCGACAACTCATCACCAGCGCGAGAGACAGGCCGACGCCGGTGGGCTACGGGGTGATCGGGCGAAGCTGGGAACAGCGCGCTCGCTTCGTCGGCACCTACGACGACGCTTGGCGCAGGGGCCAGGCCCCCTACCTGCCCAGGGACTTCGATCCCCTCTATTATCAGTGCGCCCCCGTCGACCAACGTTTCCCTCATTTCCGGGGCGGGGAACGGATCTGTTGCGTCAACATGGGCCCAGATCCGATCGTCGACTACGTGATGCCCAGCATTTCAATGATGCTGCGATTTCGCTTCTTCAATCGTGATGTGGAGCGCAGGGGGACGCTGGATACGGTGATCTTGGAGCCGCACCTGCGGCGTGCCCAGCTGGTCTGGCGAGCCAGCGTCCCGCTCGGCAAGAAACTGACGGACCTGCGCGAGGTCTGGGTCGGACCACAGGTACCAGATGAGCGCCTGCTCGTCGGGTACCGTGACGGACGGCCGGTGTTCCGCAGTCTCGCGGCGGCGGTGCGCTGGGTTCGAAAACTCGAGGCTGGTCAGCCGTGACGCTGTATATCCATGGGGTCGGGATGGCGTGCCCCGTCGGGACCTCCGCCGCCGCCGCCTGTGCGGCCGTTCGCGCCGGGGTGGATCGGCGTGAAGAGCTGCGCTACGTCGATGCCCACAATCGAGCGATCATCGGGTCGGCGCTGCTCGAGCTGGGAGACGACATGTCGGGCGCCGAGCGCTGGCTGGCGCTCGCCGCGATGGCGCTCTCGGACCTCGGTGTGGGTCAGGGGGGGCTCTCCCTCGATCGGGCGGCGCTCGTGATGGTGGTCCCCGATCAACGTCTGTACAGCGAGGCGGGGGTCCGTCTCTTGGCGGCTCAGCTCTCGGAGCGGCTGGGGATCACCCTCGACCCAGCCCGTGTTCAGGTGGTTTGGGGGCAGGCCTCGGCGGGGTTTCGAGCGCTCTCGGTCGCCAGTGAACACCTCGAGCGTGAGGACTTCGAGGCCTGCATCGTCTGTGGCGCGGACTCGCTGATCCACGCCCGAGCGCTCCGCGGGCTGGTGAACTCGCGGCGATTGTTGAGTTCGACCAACTCTGACGGGGTTACGCCAGGGGAGGCGGCCGCCGCCCTGTTGTTGAGCACGCGCCGGACTGGGGCGCTCGCGTCCGTGCAGCGACCGGGCTTTGGGCGTGAGCCGGCGACCTTGGACAACGACGTCCCGCTGCGTGCGGAGGGCATGGTCGAGGCCGTCTCGACGGCCTTGGCAGAGGCTCGGATCGAGTTCGACGAGATTGATTTCCGAATCTCGGACGCGGCGGGCGAGAGCTTCGAGTTCAAAGAGCAGATCTTGCTGATGTCTAGGTTGCTGCGGCGTCGGAAATCCGAATTTCCGCTGTGGCTCAGCGCGGCGGAGCTCGGCGACACGGGGGCCGCCGGTGGCCTGTGCGGATTGGTGATGGGTGTCGTCGGCCTCGTCAAGGGGTACGCTCCAGGTGCGAGAGCGATCGTCTGTGCGGGGGACCAAGGCGGAGAGCGAAGCGCAGTCGTGCTCAGCGCGATCTGAGTCAGGGGGAGTATGGCCAAGAACGTCTATGCAAACGGAAATGCGATCGCCGGGAAGTTCGGTGGCGCAAAGGTGATCGCAGCGTTTCCCGATGTCTGTAACAGCCCCCCTGCTCCGCCGGCGGGTCCGCTGCCGATTCCCTACCCCGACAGCTCGTTCTCCAAAGATCTCAAGAAGGGCAGTAAGAAGGTCAAAGTCGGTGGGAAGCCGGTAGCCCTGCAAGACCAGAGCTTCTTCAAAACCGCGCCGCTGGGCGACGAGGCGGCGACCAAGAGCTTCGGGGCCAGCCTGCTGTCACATACAAACGCAGGGAAGACCTATTTTGGGGCCTACTCGATGGACGTGGTGTTCGAGGGCAAAAAAGTGTGCCGTCACCTCGACCTGACGACCAGCAACCACGCCAGCTACCCCGGCAGTACGCCCCCCTTCCCGGGCATGGAGGGGATGACCTCGCTCGCCGAGGCCCGGATTTCCGCCCGTCTTTGCCCCTGTTGTGGCAAAGGGCTGCCTCCCCCTCCGCCACCTGGGGAGGTCTCCAGCGTGGTATTGAGCGGTTGTCCAGCCGCATTTGGGTCTGACGACGAGGCCCAGAGTGCCGAGGACTTCTATGGTCTCAACGAAACCGATAAGGCGGGGGCACCCACGCCCGAGGCCCTCGATCGTCAGGCGAAGTACCGTATGCACCTGGAGATGAAGGAGAAGCACTGCAGCTGTGAGGGAGAGGTGTTTCCCAAGCCGCCCTGCGATGTCTTTCGGGCCCCGAACTCGGATCGCACAATAGCCATCGAGGGCAGGTGGACGAATTTGTCCACGAAGTTCAAGGCCGGTTTCGACGCAAAAAACGCGGGGATCGTCGAGCGCTTCATCGCGGCGAACCCCGGACAGCCGAAGCCCAGCACCGGTGACCGTTTCGGCAAGGTCGATCACAAGACGCCCAAAAGCGCGGGCGGCTGCCCCGCTGGTCCAGGGAATCTTCAGCCTCACGATCTCCTCTGCCAGACCTGCAAGACGATCGACGACGCCTACGGTGATTGGCAGGGCAACAACCCCGAATGGCGGGCGAAGTGGCGCAAGGCGTTCGCAAAGACGGGCATCAAGCGCAAGACGGTCGGCAGCTCCAGCCCAATGAGCTGGTGGTAGCCGGAAGGAGCTGCACCATGATCAGTGATTCCTCTCGTCCGACCTTCAGAGATGACCGCATCGCCGTCTACGGGGCCGGCTATTTTGCGAGTCCGGTGGTCCAGGACCCCCGTGACCCCGGCGCCACCGAGCAAGCCCGGGCCGAGGGATGGTTCGAACTTCAAGACATCATCCGCGCGCTCGAGGGCGGCGACTTCTCTCCTGTCGATCGCCTGTTGGCTTGCGCGCGAGCCGAGGGCGCCAGCGAGGGCCTTCGGGCGGTCGCTGCCGAGTTTCTGGGTCACGTCGGATCGCCGGCCGTGTTCATCGACATGCGTGAGGAACTCGAGGCTCACCCCGAGACCAGGCGCGAGGGCTACAACTACGATTTCCGAGAGCTCGTCTTGGCCTACTGTCAGGGATTCACCCTCTGGGGCCGGCTGGACGTCGTCCCGGTGATCTTGGATCAGTACCTGACGCTGCGACTGAAGAAGGGCCCCTATCGGACCGCCCCTGAGATCGGGGCGCTGCCCTTGATGATGGCCGAGCTGCTGGAGGACGACCCCTCGACGATGATCGCCCACGAGCCGCCCGAGGACCTCCTGGATGACTATCTGAGCTTGGTCCTCCATCGTCACGAGGAGGTGGTTGCGGCCTTGGGGGGCGAGCGGGTCCATGTGTTTCGGGGTCAGCTGCGCTCGATGGAGGACCTCGCAAAGCGCATGCGCTTTGTGGAGGCGTACTCGGTGGAGGTCGAGCTCGGTCTGCTCCGCCGTTATTTCGAGCCCGCGACGGGCATCGACTGCACACCGATCTTCACAGGGGGCGGCCCCCTGGCAGCGGCCGTGATCGCCGAGGACTTCCTCTCCGGACCTGATCTGGCCCGCTTTATCCCGGGCGAGCGCTACTTCTTCGGCTTCCCAGTTCCCTGAGCTCAGGCCGCACCTACATACTTCCACATGCGCCCACAAAAGGTCGCCTTTAGGTGGCCCCGTGTGTATTCGGCGTGCCAGGGGGCACTGCGCGAACACGGGCAACCTTGCTAAGTAGAGGCATGCTTCGAAGCACCTCGCTGACCCTCTCGAGCCTCGTCGTCACCGCCGCGTGTTGGCTGTTGCCGGCCGAGGCCGAGGCCGGTCAAGGGACCCTGGCGAATCCCCCGGCGGCGCTCCGGCCCGGCCAGACCAACACGGGACACGAGCTCGGTCTGAGCCTCAACCTCATGCTCAGCCCCGATGTGTTCATGCCCCTGGCCAACTGGCGCTACCACTTTGCGAGCACGGCGCGCATGGGCCAGCTCAGCGGGCTCTACCTCGGGCTCGACGCGGGCCCGGCGGTCGACTTCGGCGGTGGCCTGAGCGGGACCACGGGCCTCGAGCTCGGCTACGAGTTCGACCCCTGGACGAACCTGGCCCTGACCTTCGCCCCGGTCGTCCACAACGACTTCCACTTCGCCCGCAACTATTTTCGCTTCGCCCAGACCTTCGGCCCCGTCGCGCGCCTCTACATCAACCAACACTGGGTCGTGTACTTCGAGCCCGGGGCCGTGGGCTGGCACGTCCGGGCCTACGAGTACAACGGCCAAAACCCGAACAACCCCGATTTCAACGATGTCCGGGCGGGGTTCTCGTTCCGGGCCGGGTGGGGCTTCGCCTACAAGTTCTGAGTGGAGCTGTCTGGAGCGCGGGCGCTCGGGTGAGCGCAGCCGCGCAGGTCAGATATGATCGGGAGCTCATGGCTTCCAACGAGATCTTGTGGCCGATCGTCGAGCGTCACCTCGAGGAGGCCGATTTCCTCGCCGAGTCTCGGCGCGACGCCCTGGACCAGCCCGACTACACCCTCGCAGAGCTGGCCGAGGGCCTCGACGCCCGGCTCTCGGCGCACCTCGATGGGCTGGCGATCGCCGGACCCGCGGTCCTGCCGCGGCTGTGCTGGCCCGCCTTGGAGGAGGAGGAGGAGCTGGAGCAGGGCCTGGCCGCGGCGGCCGGGCTGACGATCCTCGATCGGGGGACCGAGGAGGACTGCGCGCACCTGCTCGAGATCCTGGGTGAGAGCGAGGCCGACGACGAGCGCTGGATCGGCCTGGTCGACGCCCTGACCCTGGCCTCGCGCGAGGGCCTGGACACCTGGATGCTGGCCCAGCTGTCTCGCCGTGCAGCTGTGGGGGAGACGGGGGGCCCCTGCGTGGCCGGTCTGCTCGCGGCCTCGGTCGAGCGCCGGACGCAGCTCGGCGCGGGTCTCGATCCGTTCTTGGGCAGCGAGGATCCGGCGGTCCTGCGGGCGGCGGCGACCCTGGCCCGCTACGGCAGCGCCGCCCAACTCGAACACGCGGCGGGGCTGGGCAGACACGACTCGCCCGAGGTCGTGGCTGCGGCGCTCGAGTCTGCGGTTGTCCGCGGTCTGCAGGGGGCCTGGGAAGTCGTGCGCTACTGGGCCTTCGAGGCTCCCGAGTGCGGGTTTCGGGCCCGGGCGCTCACATGGTTGGCGCTCGGCGACGAGCACGGCGACCACACGCGCCTCGGGGGTCTGCTCGCGGACCCGCAGACCCGCGCCGACGGGCTCTGGGCGCTCGGATTTTGTGGCTGGGCGACGGCGGTCGACGCCGTGCTCCCCCACCTCGACGACCCGGAGCAGGGGCAGCTGGCCGGCGAGGTGATGACGGCGATCGCGGGCATGCCTACCGACGAAGATCCCCTCTGGCGGGACCCGGTGGTCGACGAAGCCGCGCAGGAAGAGGAGGGTCTGCCCGAGTTCGAGGCCGACACACTGGACGAAGATCTCAGGGAAGACCCGCGCGAAGCGCTACTCCATCCAGAGCCCGAGGCGGCCGCTGCGTGGTGGGCACAGCGCAGGTCGACGCTCGATGTCGGCGCGCGAATGATCGCGGGGCAGGCGTGGACCGAGGACAGCCTCGAGCGTGCGATGCGAGAGCAGCCCCTGCGCCGCCGACACACCCTCGCGGTACTGCTCGCCATGCGCAGCGGAGGTGCGCGCTGGCCGAGCACGCGGGGGTGGGCGGCGCAGCAGCTGGCGGCGCTGGGGTCGACGACCAGCTAGCGCGGGGCCGCTCGATCACCGTGCTCGTGCTGGGTCACTTCGCCCCGCCCCGACAAAAGCGAGCGGGCGCCGAGGCGGGTGTCTCGTCGCGTGACGAGTGTCTCTGTGCGAGTCAGGTGATCCAACATGAGGCGGGTGTCCTATTGATAGTGCTCCCCCGGGCGCGGGCTTGATCCTCACACGATAGGAAAGGTACTTCGTGGTGCGCGGAAATACGCAATCAAAATGGCATATGCCTTGCTTTGTATAGGGGCATGGTCCACGCAGCGACTTCTCCAGTGCTCCCCAAGGTTCACCATATCCGGCTCTACAGCCGGATCTTGCTGGTGGAGGACGACCCCTTTCAAGGCTTCGTAATCGCGCGGCACTTGGCGCGCCACGACGGCCTGTGGGTCGAAGTCGAACATAGCGCCGCCGAAGCTGCGCGGCGTATCACCACAGAGTCCTGGGACCTCGTGATCTGCGACATTCGTCTCGGGGAGCGAGATGGCGCGGAGTTGGCGAGCACGCCGGGGGCCCCGCCCTTCCTGATCATCTCCGGTGATTTGTCGGCGGTCGCCGACGTCCGTCAAAATCGCCCTCCCAACGTGGTCGCGGCGCTCGAGAAACCGCTCAATCTCGCCCGCCTCATGCAGCGAGTCGTGGCGGCTTGCCGTGTCGACCGGGGTGTCGATACATTGAATTGGCGGCACATGTGATAGCGTTCTCGAGGTCACGATGCTCGGAAGTGTTCACAACGTGTTGGCGAAAACTATGAACGATCGATTGGGTCGAGTCCGCATACTCCCTGGCCGGGAAATCCGACCTTTTCCAAGAGCTGGGTTTGGAGCTTCGTCGAGGCCGGCGTCGCGCCGGGTTGTCGCCTCGCCGGCGGCAGGTGCCGCGGCAGGTGCCGCGGCAGGTCGCGACGCGCTGGGCTTCAGTACAGATCACCAGAGCTTGAGCTTCATCTTGGGCTTCATCCTGAGCTTCGACTCATGAACTGGATCGACGTACTCGTAGAAAAGGTCGAGCAGGCCGAGCGTGCGCGCACCAAGGCCGAGCGCGAGCTCGCGGACAAGGCCCGGGAGCTGTCGAGTGCCAACCAGGTGTTGCTCGACAGTTCGGCCGACCTCCGCATCCAGATCGAGCTGCGCACCGTCGAGCTGCGCGAGGTCAGGGACAAGGGCCTCGAGGCCGAGGACCGGCTGCGGG
>Ga0256845_1000512_pt1 | contig 36228 bp, 30 predicted proteins | sample RiftiametaG_FD_189101 | JGI IMG/M metagenome (GOLD analysis project Ga0256845, IMG submission 189101) | Tube worm associated microbial communities from hydrothermal vent at the East Pacific Rise, Pacific Ocean - Riftia | ecosystem: Host-associated > Annelida > Integument > Unclassified ...
CGACCACGACGACGTGGCCGGCCGCGAGCTCGTCTTGAATTCGAAACGGTCGCAGCTCGACGATGCGGGCGCAGCCGTGCTGATGATTGGTGATCACCCCACACTGGGAGCCGGTCAGCGAGATCGCAGTGAGCCCGCGCCCGTGCAGGGCCAGCGCCAGAAGCGACATGCTGGTCCGCTCGCCCGTGGTCAGCAGCATGTCGAGCTCGCGCGGGGCCGGGGGATCGCACAGCGCCCGCGCCTCGCCGACCAGCCGATCGGTGGTCTTGCCCATGGCCGAGACGACCACCACCGTCGGCCGCTGGCGGGCCCGCGCCTCGACGATCGCAGCGACCCGAGCGAGGTGGTCGAAATCCGCCAGGCTGCTGCCCCCAAACTTCATGACCACCGGGCGGGTCTGGTCTGAGCTCGGGTTCACGCCCGCGCTTGATACCACGGTCGGATCGATGGCCGGCTTGGTCTCCACACTCACTCAGACGGGTCCAGACCCACACAGCTTCCCGTTTTTCCGGGTCCCGTCAGAGCTCGGGCCTGGCCTGCTACCATCCCATCGCGCCCGTGTTGCCGGGCGGAGCGACCGTGAGCGAACGTCCCGACCTCAGCCATTTCGTCCAACACCGCCAGCTCGACTCTTATGAGCAGGGCATGGCTCGGCGGAGCTACGCCTACGGCGTCGACCTCCGCCGATCTCGTTGGCTGGCCAGCTCGACCGTCGGCAACGCCCTGGTAAGGGCCGTCGATCGTGCCTGGCCGCGCCTGTCTGCGCACCTCATGGAAGAGGCTCTCCTCGAGGGGGATCGGGTCCCGGTCCCCCTGCTACGCGAGATCAGCGAGGCCATGGAGATCCTTCGTGCGCCCCTGCCCACGCTCCGGGTGCTGCGCCCCGAACAGCGCGGCCGCTGGCCCGTGGTCACGGCCCTCGGCGCGACCCAGGGCGGATCTCTGTGGCTGGTGCTCGACATCGAGGCCCTGCTCGCCCTGTCCAAGACCCAGCGCGCGTTCCTGTTTGCGACCGGCCTGGCCCACCTTCACTGTGAACACGCGGTGTTCTTTTCAGCCCACCTGCTCGCCAGCCGACGCGAGGGCAGGCTCGGAATGCAGGGTGTGCGCACCCTGCTGAAGCCGTGGACCAAGGTCATGAGCTTCTCCGCAGACCGGGCTGGGCTGCTGTGCTGCGATCGGCTCGAGACGGCCGCCGAGCTGATCGCCAATCCCCCCGTGCCCGTGGGCGCAGGGAGCAGCGACTCCCGCGACTGGCTGCCCGTCCGAGCGAGCACGGAGCTGCGCCTGCGCGCGCTGCGTGAGTTCGCCCGATCGAGCGTCTACGCCAAGGTCCATGCTGTGCGCGCCCGTCAGGCCGAGCTCCTGCGTCAGGCCTCGGGCCCGGACTCGGGCCCGGGCTCGGAGCCCGACCCTGAAGCCTCGATCCACGTCCCGGCCGATGCCTGGTCTCTCGCCCGGGTCGACACCCGCCTCACCCGCCGCCTGGGTCTGCTGTGACCGCCATGCTCGACGACGCACCTCGATCCGCCCCCACCTCGGTCCACGCCCAGCTCCGGGCTGCCGCCGAGCAGCTCTCGACCCTCGCCAGCGACCTCGGCCACGCCGACCTGGCCCGGACGATCCGCGAGGACGCCCACCGCCGTCTCGACGACGGTCGGGTCCGGGTTGTCGTCCTCGGAGAGATCAAGCACGGCAAGAGCTCGCTGATCAACGCCCTGCTCGGTGAGTCGGCCCTGCCGATCGGCGTGACACCGACGACCGGCGCCGTGGTCGAAATCTCGGCCGCCGGCATGGGCGAGAGCGAGGCCGATCTGCCCGGGACCTACCTGAGCATCCAGGACGACGACGGGCCCGGGGCGCGCGTGGACGCCGAGACCTTCACGGCCCTCGCCCGGGGCCAGCGCGAGCCCGAGCCCGGGCGACACCTCAGCCTCAAGGTCGCCCACGAGCGCCTGCCGGCCAGCCTCGAGCTCATCGACACCCCCGGCTTCAACGACATCGCACGCTTCCGGACCGCCCTGAGCCGCGGCGAGCTGCCCCGAGCAGACGTCTTGGTGCTCGTCCTCGACGCGACCCAGGTCCTCAGCCGCAGCGAACTCGACATGCTCCGCGACGCGGTCGCAGCCCTCGGTGGGGTCGAGGGGGGGCGCTCGACGAACTCTGGCCTCCGCAGCGGCGCGCGCTGCCTGGTGGTCATCAACCGCATCGACCTCGTGCCCGAGGACGAGCGCTCGCGGATCGTCGACCACATGCGCAGCGGCCTCGCCGAGCTGATCCCCGGTCCTATCGAGCCGTTCTTGACCGACTCCAAGACCGCCCTGCGCGAGCCGAGTTCGAGCAGCCCCGGGGTCGCTGCGATCGCGGCGCTGCGCGAGCGGCTGTTCGCGCTCGCGGGGGACAGCCGCGAGATCCTCCCCGCCCGGGCCCGCACGGCCTTGCTCCGCCAGGCCAAACTGCTCAGCTACAACGCCGCGATCCAAGCGCGCGCGCTGCACCTCGAGCGCGGAGAGATCGACGCGGAGATCCACGCGGTCGAGCAGGCCATGGCCGCGCGAGATGCAGACGCGAGCGAGGTTCGGGCGATGATCCTCGAGGCCCGCACCCGGATCGTCACCGCCTCCAGCGAGCGTCTGACCAGCTTTCGGGCGGAGCTCGAGGCCGACGCCCGCGCCCAGATCCACAAGGCCGACATTCAGACCCTCACCCAGGTCATGCCGGGGGCGATCCAAGACGCGTTCCTCGACTTTGTGCACCAGGAGCGGGAACGCCTCCGGGAGGAGCTCGAGCAGCTCACCCGCGAGGTCTTCGCCACCCACGGCGAGCTCGCGCGTCGACGCCTGCTCGAGGCCACCTTGCCGCTCGGGTTCCGCGGACCGGGGCTCTACGTCGAACCCCCTGCGGTCCTGATCGAGGTCGGTATGCTCGCTCTGGGCGTGGTCGGGACCGTGATCTGGTACTTCGGCAGCACGATGACGGGGATGGTCATGACCATCGCCTCGCCCCTGGCCACGTTGATTCTGCGCGAGAAGACCCTCCGCGACGCCCGCGACCAGGCCCGGAGGGTGCTGCCCGAGGCTCTCGACGGGGCCATCGACCAGCTGCGCGCGACCTCGGCGACCGCGGTCGAGCGCCACGCGGCGGCCCTCGACGATCACCTCATGCTCGCCGACCGAGCCCTGGCCGAGCAGCTGACCGAGTGCCTCCTCCAGGCCGGTCTCCGCCTCGATGAACACGAGCATCGTCTGGCGGCCCTGGTCGCCGCTGGCAGCCCTCGATCTTCGCCCGAGCCCTCTGCCGAATCCACAGCCCGATCCAAAGCCACCCCCCGCGCGAACGAGGTCGCCGCCGAGCGCCTGCGCGAGCGGGTCGAGATCGCCGCGATGGCGGAGCTCGGGGGACTCGAAGATCGACTCGACGACCTCGTCGTCCGCCTGCTCGACCTCGCGCTCCCGGCGACGCCAGCCCGAGACGGAAGCCCGAGCGCGCCGACAGCCGACTCCGAACTCGACGGCGAGCTCGAAGACCAAGACGACTTTGAGGACGGCGACCAAGACGACGACGAGCCCAAGGTCATCCACTAGCAGGACAGGCAGGACAGGGCAGATGGCCGACGACGAGGACAAACCGTTCACCGAGGCGGGTAAACAGGCCCGGCAGTGGGCTCGAAATTTCAAACTCAGGGCGGTCGGCGACGCGCTCGGGGAGTGGGCGAAGAAGGCCCGCGACCTGGTCGTGGAGGTCTCGGAAAACGTCGGTGTCCCCGAGGCCGTGCGCGACGCCACCGAGCAGGCCAGGGCCATGCGGGTGGCGGGCGAGGCCGCCCGGGCCCGCGCCCTCTTGCGCGAGCTGATCGACGCCTACGGCGAGGAGCCCCCGCTGATCAACGCGCTCGCCCTGACGGCCGCCCACGAGCGCTTCGTCGACGACCGTGTGCCCGGCGGCATCGAGGTCCTGCGCGAGCTCGCCGATCGTCAGATTGCAAAGGACAAGGGCGACAAGATCGGGGCGATGGCCCTGGTCGAGGCCGCCGAGGCCCTGCGCGGCGCGAACCAACCCGAGAGGACCCTCGATCTGCTCCGTCGGGGCAAGCGTGGGCTGGAGCGCCTGTCCTCCCAAGATCTGCTCGAGGCCCGGCTCTTGGCCCACCTGATCGCGGCCTCGGCCCACCGCCGACTCGGCGAACAGGAGCGGGCCATCCGCGAGGTCCGCAAGGCGGCGGCAGCTCTGCCCCCGGGCGCCGGAGAGGGGCTGCGCCGCCTGACCTTGGCCCTGGGCGTCGATCAGCTGCTCGCGGACGGGCGCGTCGTCGAGGCCGAGCGCTGGCTCAACAATACCCACCAGCGGCGCATCACCGAGGCCCGCGAGGCCCACGCCCGAGCGTCCCAGCCGAGCCCGAGCGACGACCCGGGGACCGACGCGGACGAGCCAAACACCCAGCCAGCCCAGCCGGGCCCCACCCAGACTGAGAGCGAGATCCTCCGAGACCGGGCCCAAGACAGCCCGGAAGACTTGGAGCCGCCGCCCGAAGAGGGGAGCTACACGCCCCTCGAGCGCGCTTTGTTGGCCCGAGTCATGGCCGCGCGGGGCGAGCGAAGTCAGGCCCTCGCCCTGCTCGCCGAGATCCCGAGCGGGGGCTCGGACCTGCTCGCCGAAGCTCGCGTGCGGGTCTTGCTCTGTGTGGGTGATCCGGCCGCAGCCTGTGAAGAAGCCCTGGTCCACCTCCAGCGCAAGGTCTCGGATCCCGAGCGCCTGCGCCTGTGGGCGCTCGCCGAGCTGCGACGCTGGCGGGCCGACACCCGGGCCCGCGCACTGGCCTCCACCTCTCCTCCGGGCGTGATTCCCTCGCTGATCCAGGCCCTCGAGGGCGCGCCGGAGCACGCCCGCGCCGCCCAGGCCCGGGAGCTCGCGTTCATCGCTCTGTTGCTCGAGGACTTCTCCGGTCCCGTGCTCCAGGCCCTCGAGGCTGTCCGCGCCGCCCACCGCGACGCGCTCGACGTGCTCGGCGCCGAGCTGCGCCTCCACGAGCTCCGGGCGGCCCTGGCCACCGCGATCGCCGAGGGCCGGGGCGCCGATACGCTGGATCCCAGCGTCCGCCGCCGCTTCTCTGCGGGGCCCCCCTTCACCCTCGAGGCCCGCCCGGAGCTCGAGATCCGGCTCGGACCCGACGAGGTCAGCCCGCTGCGCGATCCCCTGCGCCGCGAGGCCCTCGTCGCTGCCCAGCGCGAACTAGCGATCGCCGAGCGGACCTCACTGGAGGGGCCCAAGGCCCTCGACGCGGTCGAGCGGGCGCTCGTCGCCGCCTTGATCCTCGATCCGGAGCTGCCCGCCGCCCGCGAGCGCCTGACCGCCCTGACCCGACCCAGCGTCGGAGAGCGCCTCGAGGATCTGCTCGCCGCGGCCACCGAGCTGCTCGCCAAGCTCCCCGACGAGTTGCTGGGGGCCCCGATCACCGGGGGGCCCGAGGCCCTGCACGCCGTCATCGCGGCCCGCGAGCGCCTCGCCCGACCGCTGACCATCGCTATCATGGGCGAGTTCTCGGCCGGCAAGAGCACCTTCGTCAACGCCCTGCTCGGCGAGGCGGTCGCGCCCATGGGCGTGCTGCCGACCACAAACACGATCAACGTATTTCGTCGGGGCACGGGCCGGGGTGCCCGGGTCCACTATCGCGACGGCAGCATCTCGACCGTCAGCGCGGACGAGCTCGATGCCTACCTGCGGACCCTCGACGGCCCGGAGGCAGACCGGGTCCGACACCTCGAGATCGATCGGGTCGGGGAGCGCATGGGCGACGCGGCCGTGGTCGACACGCCGGGGCTCAACGCCTTGGACGCCTACCACGAGCAGGTCGCGCGGGCGTTCATCGAGGAGGCCGACGCCGTGGTCTGGATTTTCTCAGCCACCCAGGGCGGCACCGCCACCGAGGCCGGCATCTTGGGTGAGCTGCGCGAGGGCGGACGCAAGGTCCTGGGTGTACTCAACAAGGTCGACACCCTCGACTCGATCGCCGACCAAGAGGAGCTCGCCGAGTACCTCCGCGGCCAGCTCGGCGAGGTCTTGGTCGAAGTTCTACCCCTGTCCGCGACCGCGGCCTTGGCCCACCGCACGGGCACCCCGGCGGCCGAGGATCCCTTCGCGGGTATCGACGACGCGCTCGAGCGCCACTTCCTCCGCCACGCCCGAACCCTCAAGGCCGAGCTGATCCGCAGGCGGCTGCGCGAGGCCCTGACACAGGCCAAGTTCGGGGTCGCGGCCGCCGCCGCCGAGCTCGAGGCCCGGGGAGCCGAGGACGACCTCGCCACCGCCCTCGAGCGCGCGAGCGTGGCCCTGACCGGGCTCTCCGAGCGGCTCCACACCGCGCTCCTCGGCCTCGACGACGTGCTCGCGCGCGAGGCCCTGGCCCTGGGCGTGGTCGAGGCCGGCGGGGGCCTGCGCCGCAAACCCGACGCCCAAGATTGTGAGTACCTCGAGGCGGTCATCGCCGAGGCCGCCACTCGGGCGCTCCAAGACCAGCTCGGCGCCCTGTATGTCGAACATGAGGTCCTCGCCAACTTGTTGTTGACGCGGCTCGTGCCCTGGGCCCGCGGCTACCTCGTGGGCCTGGACGCCCGGGAGTTCACACGTGGACTCATCGAGACCCACGGCCGCTCTGCCTCGCACGGTGAACAGGCCCTCCGCGATGGTCTTCGAGCTGGGCTCCGACCCCTGGCCGACGACTGGCGCGTCGCCTGCCGCGAGCTTCTGCGCGAGCTCGAGCGTGCCCTGGCTCGGGCCCGACAGCAGTCGACCAGCGCGCCGCGGGCCGAGGCGCTGCGGCTGCGGACCTCGGTCTTGGTCGCTATCGATGGGCTGCTCGCCCTGTGTTGATCGACCCTTTGACACAGCCACTACGCGGTGCCAGAAGGCTGGCCAGAGGACCGAGCAGTGAGCGGGCAATGCGCCTTCTCGCCAGTTGCGAGCCCACATGTTCGCAACTTTGCGTCATTTCGGCCGACTTGTGTTAGAAGTTCCCAACCCATGGCTCGGGAACTGACCCTCGTCGACGCAGGCCTTGGAAATCTGGCTAGCGTCGAGCGCGCGCTGATCCAGGTTGGGTCTGCGACCAAGATCACCAACGACCCCGACAAGGTCGCCAACTCGCGGATCGTTGTGTTTCCGGGGCAAGGCGCCTTTGGCGCAACAACCGATGAACTCGTCGATGGCGCGATGGGCGAGGCCCTGCGCATGGTCATCCAGCGCGGCGATCCCTTCCTGGGCATCTGTCTGGGCATGCAGCTGCTCTTCGACAGCTCCGAAGAGGGCGGTGGACACCGCGGTCTGGGTCTCCTGCCTGGGACCTGCAAGCGCTTCCCCGACGACATGCGGATCACCGATGGCCCGGGTGAGCGCCGCCTCAAGATCCCGCACATGGGCTGGAACGAGGTCCAACCCTCGGGCGAGCACTACTATTTTGTGCACAGCTACTACGTGGACGCCGCCAACAAGGACGACGTCATGTGGTCGGCGACCTACGGCGACGTCGACTTCGCCGCGGCGGTCCGCCACGAGAACACCTACGGCTGCCAGTTTCACCCCGAAAAGAGCCAGCAGGCCGGTCTGCGCTTTCTTCGGGCCTTCTTGCTGGGTAGCCGCTGAGGGTCCGAGCGACGTGCTGCTGATTCCTGCGGTCGACCTGCTCGGAGGCAACGCTGTCCGCCTGTGCGAGGGCGAGCGGGAGCGGGCGACCGTGTACTCGGACGAGCCCTGGGCCCTCGCCGCTCAGTTTGTCCGGACCGGAGCCCGGCGCATCCACGTCGTCGATCTCGACGGCGCGTTTGGCGAGGCCCGCCAGACCGACCTGATTCGACGCATGCTCGACGCCGCCCGCGAGGCCACGGCACCGGGCTGTGCGCCCGCCGAGATCGAGGTCGGAGGTGGCCTCCGCAGCGCCCAGGCCGTCGAGGACCTGATCGCGGCCGGGGTCGACAAGGTCGTCGTCGGCACCTTGGCCGTGCGCGATCCAGATGCAGTGGCGGGTCTGTGTGCGGACCATCCGGGCACCATCGTGGTCGCCATCGACGCCCGCGACGGGATCGTCGCCGTCGACGGCTGGCGCGAGCTGTCGTCGATCTCAGCTGCCGAGCTCGGTCGCGAAGCCGCCGGCTGGGGCGCGGCGGGCCTGCTCTACACGGACGTCCGCCGTGACGGCCTCCAAGTCGGCGCGGCGGTCGAGGCCACCGCGGCCCTCCAGGCCGACATTGATCAACTCTGCGCCGCTTCGGCGCGCGAACCCGTCGACGTGATCGCCAGTGGTGGCGTCGGCTCGCTCGCAGATCTCGATGCGCTCATCGAGGCCAAGGTCCGGGCCGTCGTGTTCGGCCGGGCCCTCTACGAGCGCAGCTTCACCCTTGAGGAGGCTCTGTCCCGATGTTGAAACGCCGCATCATTCCCTGTCTCGACGTCAAAAACGGCCGCGTAGTCAAAGGTGTCCACTTCAAGGGCATGCGCGACGCCGGCGACCCCATCGAGGCCGCCCGGGCCTACGACCGCCAGGGGGCCGACGAGCTGTGTCTGCTCGACATCACCGCCACCACCGAGGGCCGCGAGACCTTCGTCGACGTCGTCCGCAACGTCGCACCACAGGTGTTTTGTCCGCTGACCGTGGGCGGGGGCATCCGCCGTGAGGACGACGTCCGACGTCTGCTCAACGCTGGCGCCGACAAGGTCGCCATCAACTCGGCGGCCGTGTCCTCGCCGCTCCTGATCGAGCGCCTCGCCAAGCGCTACGGCAGCCAGGCCATCGTCATCGCCGTGGACGTCAAGCGCATGCCCGCCCTGCCTCGAGATGAGGGCCCCCTGTACGAAGTCGTGATTCACGGCGGGACCCGCTCGACGGGCCTCGAGGCCCTGCGTTGGTGTGAGCAGGTCGCCGAGCTCGGCGCGGGAGAGATCCTCCTGACCTCCATGGACAAAGACGGCACCCGCGACGGCTACGACTTGTGGATCACCCGCGAGGTCGCCCGCCGCGTGCCCATCCCCGTGATCGCCAGCGGCGGGGTCGGCTCGCTCGAGCACCTGCGCCAGGGTCTGGCCATGAACGAGGGCGAAGCCGACGCGGCCCTGGCCGCCTCGATCTTCCACTTCGGGCTGTTCACCATCGCCCAGTCCAAGCAGTACTTGAGCCAACACGGGATTGCCGTGCGCCCGCCCGAGTCCCGCGGTCGAGCGGGCTGACTCGGCTGATCCAGTAGTAGACCCGGCTCGAGGCGATGATGCACCCAAGTCTCAATCTCGACGAGCTTTGGGACGCGCTCGCGCCCGACGACCGGGGCCTGGTCGCGGCGGTCGTCACCCACGCTCTCGACGGCCGCGTGCTCATGCTCGGATACATGAACCGAGCCGCGCTCGCGGCCACGCTCAGCGAGCGCAAGGTCACCTTTTTCAGCCGCTCCAAGCAGCGCCTGTGGCAAAAGGGCGAGAGCTCCGGCCACCTGCTCGCCCTCGAGTCGATCCGGGTCGACTGTGACGGAGACGCGCTTTTGGTGGCCGCCCACCCCCACGGCCCGACCTGCCACACCGGCTCGAGTTCGTGTTTCTACAAACCCCTGAGCCTGCCCGAGATCGGCACCTTCGAGCCGCTCCCAGTCGCGCCCGAAGACGACGGACCCGCCCCGACCAGCGCCATCGACAGCCTGTGGTCGACGATCGTGGCGCGCCGCCGAGGGCGGGGGACCACCAACGCCGAGGGCCGCAGCTACGTCCGCTCCCTGCTCGAATCCGGCATCCAAAAGATCAACGCCAAGATCCTCGAGGAGGCCGACGAGCTCGCCGTGGCGCTCGCTGGAGAGAGTGACGAGGCCGTGGCCAAGGAAGCCGCGGACCTCCTGTTTCACGCCTTGGTCGGGCTCGCCGCCCGCGACCTCCAGCCCGCCGACGTCGCCGCTGTGATCCGCGGGCGCCAGGGGCTCAGCGGCATCGATGAAAAGGCACGCAGGGGCTCCTGATGTCGCCCGGCTCGCTCTGTCCTGCCGACTGGTCTCGCCTCGATGTCGATGTCGATGTCGATGTCGGGCTCGAGCTCGCCGGCCTGGCAGCCCCCTTCGAGCTGCTCGCCTGGATGCTCGGCGCCTATCTGCTCGCCGGGATCCCGGTCGGTCTCTTGATCGGCAAGGCCAAGGGCGTCGATCTGCGGACCCTCGGGTCGGGCAACATCGGAGCCACCAACGCCGTCCGGGCGCTGGGCAGAGGTCTCGGCACCCTGGTCTTCATCCTCGACGTGGCCAAGGCCAGCCTCCCGGTGCTCGCCGCTTCGATCTACTTTGGCCGTGGAGAACCCGGAGCGGGCTCCACGGCCATCGCCTGGGTCGCCGCCGCGGCGATCTTGGGCCACGTGTTCCCGATCTACCTGCGCTTTCGCGGCGGCAAGGGGGTCGCCTGTGCCTTCGGTGTGTTCCTGGTGCTCGCGCCGAAGGTCGCTCTCGTCGCCGCGCTCGTCTACGCCCAGACTCTGTGGCTCACGCGGATCTCGGCCTTGGGCTCGCTGACCGCCGCCGCCGTGATCGTCGGTCTGACCTGGGCCGACCCGGGCATCCCGATGGCCTACACCCTGTTGGCCGCGGGCATGGGTGGGCTGATCTGGGAGCGCCACCGGACCAACCTCGGGCGAGTATTGACCATCGCGCGCGAGAACGCCGAGCGCGAGGCAGCCCTGCGCGACCGCGATCGCGACCACTCCCAAAAGTAGGGACCCGGGAAGTCCAGAAAGCCCAGGAAGTCCGGCTCAGTGGCGGCCGGGCAACGCCGGCCCGAGGTCGGCCGGGTCGGACGTGTACACCGACTCGCTCGGGCCCGCCTCTCGATCCTCGAGCCTGGTCTCGGGGTCCCGCCGAGCCGTCTGCTCCGGGTCCCGAGCTGCCCGCATGCGAGCCAGCGATTTTGCGGGCAGGTACTTCGAAGCCGGCAGCTCGGCGCTGCCGAGGCTCCCCGAGCTGGGGGTCGAGATCGCTACGCGATCGGGTGTGTCGCCGCCCAGTCCCCGGTGCAGACTCGAGGCCCTCGCCCGCTTCGAACCGGGGAGCGCGGGCTCGAGTCCACGCTCCTCGAGCGCCGGAACCACGGCCGAGGCTGGGATCACGTCGCTCGCGCGCCCGCCCGAGCCCACCGGCGGCGACCCCCCGTCCGCAGGGATCCACGTCGGTGCCTCCACGTACTCGCCCAACACCCGATCTCGCATGTCTCGCAAGGCCGGGTTGATCTTGGCGCGCGCGCCCGCGATCAACTGATGGGCCTCGGGTGTCTCGCTGATCGTGTCGATGTGCTGAGCGAAGGTCTTGTCACCGAGCTCGACGGCAAACGCCACCCACAACAACAAGCCGACGCCGGCGAGGCTGACCACGGCGCGCAGAGGACGAAGCACCGGCCAATTTTGGCGTGCCTGAACGCCAGCCCCAAATTCTCATCAAATTCTGTAGTCGAGGCTGGACCTCGGCAATGCGAGGCGGCTCCGAGCACACCCCGATTCGTGCTACACGCGCGCCATGTTGGACTCTGCGCGCAGTTTGTGTGTCCTCGGGTGCGGGACCATGGGTCGGGCCATCGTCGGTGGGCTGCTCCGCGGTGCCTGGCTCGGCCCCGGGCAGCTCATCGTCACCGCCCGGCGCCGAGAGGTCGCGGCTGCGCTGGGCGAGACCCTGGGTGTGGAGGCGAGCGTCGACAACCTCTCGGCCTGCGAGGGCGCCGAGGTCGTGCTCGTGTGTCTCAAACCCCAGCGCTTCGCCGAGGTCCTCGACGACCCCCAGATGCGCGCCGCCCTGTCCGGCAAGCTGCTGATCTCGATCGCCGCCGGCGTGACCCTGGAGACGCTCGCCGGCTGGCTCCCGGACACGGCCCTGATCCGAGCGATGCCCAACACCCCGAGCCTGATCGGCGAGGGCATGACCGTGCTCTCTCGCATGGCCCCAGAGCAGGCGGCGAACCCGGCCAACCTCGCCGACGACACCCACATCGCCCTCGCCACCCAGATCTTCAATTCCGTCGGCGCGACCTTGGAGGTCGAGTCCAAGCTGATGGACGCGGTCACCAGTCTCAACGGCAGCGGCCCCGCCTTCGTCTACGTGATGCTCGAGGCGATGGCCGACGGCGCCGTAATGATGGGCCTCTCGCGCGAGGTCGCCCTGACATTGGCTGCCCAGGTCTTCCGTGGGGCCGCCGCGATGGTCCTCGACACCAAGCAGCACCCGGCCGCCCTGCGCGACCAAGTCACGACCCCCGCCGGCTGCACGATCGCCGGCCTGTTGACTATGGAGGACGGCCGGATCCGCTCGGTCCTGGCCCGAACGGTCCAAGAGGCGGCCAAAGTCGCGGGACAGCTCGGTTAGCCGAACCCCGCCGCTCGCCCAGTTCTGCCTAGCAGCTGCTAGGCAGCCTGGGACTCCGCCTGCTCGCTGGATGCTTCAGAACCCGATCGGGGCCTCGCCTGTTCACTGATCCGACGGAGGCCATCAAAGAACGGTCGGATGGTCACGGAGTCGATGAATTGGGTGATGAAGTCGATGTGCCGGGGGCTGTGGTGGTTCATGGTCGGTCTCCTCGAGCGGATATTCGATGCTCTTCGAACGGGTTTGCACCGTGCGTGCCAGCTGGTTCCAATGGTTGAATGCGCACCTCTGCCGGGGCTTACGCCCGCAACTCGTCACCCACAACTCGTCACCACGGAGTTCACCCTCGACCGGCGACAACCTCGCCGGAGTGAGCGATGCCGGAGCGATGCCCAGGCCTCACTCCGGCGCGCTGAACACGACGGAGAGGTTGTTGGCGGGCATGTCCAACGCCGCCTCGAGGCGGAGACCATGGGTCGCCGCTCGCTCGCTCACGACCTCGAGATCACGCACGCCCCAGCGTGGATCTCGGGACTTGAGGCGCCGATCGAAGGCCTCGTTACTGAGCGCAGTATGGGCACCCGCGCGCATGAACGGACCATAGAGCACGAGTTTTCCCGCGGGTGCCAGATGCTCACCGGCCATGGCGAGCAGGCCCAGGCACGCCTCCCATGGCGCAATGTGGATCATGTTGGCGCAGAAGATCGCCTCGAAGTGGGGCTCGAGTGCAGGACGCGACTCGGTGCGCTCCCGCCCAGGACGCGCGGGAGGGACCTCGGGAGCCCCGGTGAAACTCGAGGCGTCGACCAAGATCGGCGCCGCCACGTTGCTCAGCCCCTCGGTCCACGCCCGGATACTCGCAAACAGAGCACCCTCTCGGTCCGAGGGCTGCCAACGGAGCTCCGGCAGGGCCCCACCAAAAAATGCTGCGTGTTGGCCACTCCCGCTGGCGATCTCGAGCACGGTCCCACGCGCAGGAAGGAACTCGCGCAGGACCTTTAAGATCGGCTCCCGGTTGCGATTCGTGGCGGAGTAGTCGAGGCGGGCGTCTCCAGACACAGGGGTCGTCCTACACCAAAATGGTGCTCCGGGCCCCGCGCCCCGACTGCCCAGACCGGGCCGAGGGCTCGCCCCTGCTGCCCCTTCGGCCCGGTCTGGGCCGAACGGGCCACCGAGTCAGGGCTCGCCAGCGCCCATCATCGCCAGCAAGGTGCGCTCGGCCTCTCGGTGGGCGTCCCGTGCGAGGTTTGCCACAGGTACGTCCGGCGTGACACCGAGGCCGTCGATGCTCCGGTCCTCGGGCGAGAAGTAGCGGGCCACCGTGAGTGTGAGCAGCGAGCCGTCCGCCAGCCCGATCACCTCCTGGACCGTGCCCTTCCCAAAGCTCTGGGCGCCCACGATCGTCGCCCGACCGTGATCTTGGAGCGCGACCGCCAGCAACTCCGCCGCCGAGGCCGAGCGGCCGTCTTGGAGGATCACCAGCGGCGTGCCCGTGTCCGTGCCGGCCCGGGTCGCCGTCTCCTCTCGCAAGATCGCGCCGCCGCGACCCCGGGTCCGGGTCAACACACCCTCGGCGATGAACCTGTCGGCCACCAACACGGCCTCGTCGACCTCCCCGCCGGGGTTGCCACACAGATCGATGATCAGCCCATCGAGGCCACCCTTGCCCGCTCGACGCCCGAGCTCGGCGAGCTCTCGATCCACACGCGCGCCGGTTCCGGCTCGAAAATTGTGGATCTGGACGACCCCGATCGTCCGCCCCTGAACCTGGCGAAGCTCCCCCTGCACGAGCGCATCGACCTCGGCTTTGGCGAGTTGAAGCTGGGCCGGCTCTGGGCCTCGACCCCGGTCGACGGACAGCTCGATCTCCTCTCCGGGTGCGCCGGACAGGGCGATCTGAACCTGCATGTTGCTGAGCATGAGGGCCGTGGATTCACCGCGAACTGCCAACAAGGTGTCGCCCACCGAGAGCCCCACCGTCGCCGCCGGACTCTGGGGATACACAGCCACGATCTCGAAGCGCGCCCCCGCCCCGGGTGAGGTGTAGCGAGCCGTGACCAGGCCCGCCTCGCCCCCGGCCCGCCGCCGATCCCGAGCCAGGGTCCGAGCCTCGGCGCTCACATAGTGGCTGTAGGGGTCGAGGCTCGCGACCATGTGCTCGAGGCCCCGGCCCATGACCTTCTGAACATCGACAGGGTCGACGTGCCGGTCGAGGACCAGATCGAGGCTGTCGTGGAAGCTCTGCCGGTCGAGCCCCGGCCGGTCTACGGGTTCACCGGCGTGGGCCGGCGGGATCGAAGACTGCGCGAAGAGCGTGAATGCGACCCCGACACAGGCCCCGACGACGAGCAATTGCAGACTCCGACAAAACCCCACGATTCCATGATGCGGCCTGAGTTTGGAGGTTCGTGGGTCGCAGCGAATTTCTGCGACTTTTTTATGGACCACACTGTCCTACATGTAGGGTGCGTACACACCCGGATGACCTTCCGGCTTCCAAAGGAACCGCCATGCCCTCGACTGCTCGCACCCCCCTGCAAATCTCTCCTCTGCCCCGCCCCGGCCGCCGCGTCGTAGAGCGCCGTAAACAGCGCTCACAGCGGGCCGCAGACGCACTCGAGCTCGCCCTCTCCGGCGCGGTCGAGCGTGGCTCCCTCGACGTCGTGTTGATCGCCGACGAGCACGGGATGTTGGTCTCGAGCAGTCTGACCGAGCTCGACCTCGAGATGCTCGCTGCGGTCACCCCGATCGTCGCCCGTGGTCGCGCCAAGGCGAACATCAAGCGCAACGGCGCGCTCCGGGAGCTCAGCGTGAAGTCGATCCGCGTGTTCGGGGAGACCCTGCACGTCGCGGCCTTGGGCGGCGGGCCCTCTGGGCGGGCCTTGGGGCTCATGCACAGCGTGACCGCGGCTCGACGAATTCTGGCCTGAACCCAATCTTTGGCGTCTCCTCCCCAAACCGTTACACTCGCGCCATGGCCGTCGAGCCCTCGGAAGCCGAAGAAATCCGCAACCATCTGGTGCGGTACGCCGGTTGGGACAAGGTTCCGGAGGAAGTCACCAAGACCCTCACGGAGGCGGGTACGCGCGTCGAACTCAAGCGCAAGCGCCCCGTGTTTCGTCGCGGTGACCCGGGTCCGGGTTTGTTTCTGGTTCGATCTGGAGAGTTCAAGCTCAGCTTGATCTCGTCGGAGGGGCGGGAGCAGATCCTCTACCTCGCGGGCGCCGGCAAGTTGATCGGTGAGGGCTTCCTCCCGCGCGAGGTCCAGTGCGCGGCGTCGGCCTTTGCGATGACCGACGGTGAAGTCTGGCGCTTCGACTCGGAGATGGTGATCAAGCTGCTCTCCCAGTCCGAGGCCATGGCCTTCGCGCTCATGCGCCACCAGGCCTTCCGTGCCAACCGGCTCATCGACCTGATCTTGGATCTCTCGCTGCGCTCCGTGCAGCGCCGCCTGGCCAGCTTTTTGTACACCTTGGCCATCCGCAGCGGCGCCGAGCAAGGCAAGCCCCACATCATCCCCCGCGCCCTCGACATGAACACGGTCGCGGCCCGATTGGGGACCGTCCGAGAAGAGATATCTCGGGCGCTCAACCGTATGCAGCGCGAGGGCATCTTGAAGCTCAGCCGCCAAGAGATCGTCGTCTTGGACTTGGGCGCGCTCGAGATGGTCACCTACGAGTGAGTTGATGCGCGCGCGCTGGTCTCTCCGGTCGGCCGCGGTGTTGGCGACCTCGCTCGCCCTCGCTCCGCTCGCCTGTCGATCGAAAGCCGAGCAGGACCCCCACTCGCTGGCGGGCCTCGAGGCCGAGGGACCCCCACACACCCCCGACTGCCGGTCCTGGGCCGACCTCGACCTCGACGCGCTGCCCAGCCTGCCCGCGGGCGCCCATGTCTCAGCCTTCGACCAGGTCTGGACCACGGTCGCCCAAAAACACTTCGATCCGACCCTCGCCTGCCTCGACTGGCTGAAGATTCGCGAGCAGTACGGGGCCGAGGTCGGGGCTGCTGGAGACGACGCTGCTGCGGCCTACCTGGCGATCAACGAGATGTTGGGCCTGCTCGAGCAGAGCCACCTGCACGCGACCGCGCCGACCGCCAGCAGCATACGCTCGCGGGAGAGCGGCCCGGCGATCGTGCCGATCGCCGTTCGCTGGCTGCCCCGAGCTTCCGGGTCGAGCGAGCGCCTCGCCGTGGTCGTCGATCCTGCCGTCGGTGGCCACCCCAGCGGCGTCCCCATGGGCGCGGTCTTGAGCGAGGTCGCGGGGGAGCCGATCGCCGAGCTCAGCGCCGAAGTCGCGGCCTCGGTGCACAGACGCGACGGTCGCGAGACAGAGGTCGCGTTCATGGTCGGCCGCGCGATCGGCTCGACGCTGCGCTGCCCCGAAGGCGGGAGCAAGACACTCACCTTTCTCGACCCCAAGGCCGACGACGCCGCGCGGAGCCTCGAGGTCGACTGCACCATGCCCGAGGGTGAGCGCATCAGCCTCGGCAATCTCCGCGATCTCCCGACCACGGTGAACTGGCGCCTGCTCGATGAGAGCAGCGAGACCATCGAGGCGATCGAGACCAGCGAGATCGGCTACCTCGCATTCAACATCTGGATGCTGCCCATGATCGAGCGGGTCCGAACCGGCATCGCTCAGATGCGCAGCGCCGGCATGCGTGGGCTGATCATCGACCTGCGCGGAAACCCGGGGGGCGTCGGTGCCATGTCGATCCCGATCGCGCGCTTGTTCCTCCGCGAGTCCGCGAGCCTCGGCCGGCTCCAGATGCGCGAGTTCAACCAAGAGTTTCGAGTCGAGGCCAACCCAGAGGCGTTCACAGGTCCGATCGTGATCTTGGTCGATGAGGGCACCGCCAGCACCTCCGAGATCTTCGCGGTCGGGATGCGGGACATCGGCCGCGTGACCATCGTCGGCGCAGGCCCGAGCGCAGGTATGGCCCTGCCCTCGATGATCGAGACCCTCCCGGATGGCGGGCTGATCCAGTATGTGGTCGGCGACTATCACAGCGCGAAGGGCTCGGCTGCGGAGGGGGCCGGGGTCGCCCCCGAGCACCCCGTCGACGAGTCGCGCACAGACTACGCAGCAGGCCGAGATCCCGTGCTCGACGCGGGCCGAGCAGCGCTCGAGGCGTCCCTGGCGGACGCCCCACCTCCGACTAACGACGACGGACAGACCGCCCCCGCGACCGCAGCTGCGGGCTGATTGGAACGCACTCAGGACCTGGGGCGTCTGCTCCCGACACGACACACGACCATGGTCACAACTCGCCGACTCCGCCCCTCCCTGTTCGTCTTTGGCCTCGCCTTTGTTTTCGCGGGTGGGTGTACAGGCCAGGACACGGGCGCTCCCAAGGCCGACGCTCCCAGCGGCGCCCGGACATCCAAGGACGGACCCCAGCCGGGGCTCGAAGCCGACGAGCCGGCCCTGCCCGACGGCGCTGCCCTGCTCGCCGAGCACGTCGAGGCCGCCGGTGGCGCCGATGCGATCGCCAAGTTCGAGAGTTTCCACGCCAACGGCACGGTCGACACGGGTGAGCAGAGGCTGCGTGGGACCACCGAGCTGTGGTGGAAAAAAGACGGCAAGTTCTACCTCGAGCAGGTCATCGAGGGTGTCGGCAAGAGCCGGGCGGGCTACGACGGCGAGGTCGTCTGGGCCGAAGATCCGATCACCGGGCTGCGCAGGCTCGAGGGCAAAGAGGCCGCCTCATACATCCAAAGCTCGATGATGTTCCCGGCCTTCCAGTGGCGCGAGCACTTCGAGAGTGCGACCACCACGGGCAAAAAGACCCTCACAGACGGGAGCGAAGTGTGGACCGTGGAGCTGCGCCCGGCCGAGGGACCCACGACCACCTTTGCGCTCGACATCGAGACCAAGCTGATCCGTGTGGTCCAGACGACCCAGGTCACCATGATGGGCGACGTGCCCTTCGAGGCCCACGCCCAAGACTACCGGGAGATCCAGGGCTACAAGTTCGCCATGAAGAAGCACAGCTCGATCATCGGCTTGCTCGAACTCGACGAGGAGATCACCAGTTTCGAGGTCAACGTGGATATCGCCGACGAGATGTTCGCGTTCCCCAACGCCCGCGAGGTCGTGGCCGCAGATCCGAGCGCTCAACCTCCCATCGAGGCGGCCACGGTGGTCGAGCTCGACGCCGCGGGCGGGCAGTAACAACGACGGGCGGGAGAGAGACGGCCTGGCTGGAGCTCCCGGCCTACGCCCAGACACTCACGTTCGCGCCTGGCACAGACTTCAATCGAGATACTTGATCTCGGTGACGATGGCGTTCTCGATCGCCAGCTGAACTTCGCTCGAGCTTCCGTCGCAGTCGATGTTCTGACGGACGTAGCGACCTTTTTTGGGCCCGCTGGTGCAGCGGATGAAGGTCTCGTAGCTGACCGAGCGACCCCGGGCCTCGACCACACGTGTATCGGCCGGGAGCCCCCAGGCCATGTAGGCCGCGAACACCTTGTAGCCGACCTCGACCTCGCCCGAGTCGACGGCCTCTCGCTCCTCGCCGGAGAGCTCGAGCCACTTCGCCCACAGCCCGACCTTCTCGAGGAAGGGTTCGCGCTCGGACTCCTTGAGGCGCAGGTAGTCGAGCTGGGACTGGTCGTCCTCGATGACGTAGTAAAAATTTCTCGACGGCGTCGGAAGCCGCTCCGGGTTGGGCGTACACGCCACGGCCAACCACAGTGGCAGCGACAGCATGAAAGCACCGAGACGGATCCGGAAGGCCATCGTGTGAGATGATAGGGAAACCGAGCGCCAGAGCAAGGCCACTTACGGACCGCTCACACGGGTCGTGTTCCCCGCTCCCCAGGCTGGTGAGGTGCGCAAACAGCTCCATTTTTTGACTCGAGGCTGTCGTTCGTGGTATAGATAACGACCCGACCCGACGCAGGCTCTGCGCTGCGACTGAGGACACAATTATGGCCGCGTTCCAAACTGGCGATATGACCGTTTACCCCGGTTATGGCGTCGCCAAAATCACGGGAATCGAAAATCGAGAAATCTCGGGCTCCGAGCATCGTTTTTACGTCCTCCGTGTGCTCGGCAAGGACATGACCTTGATGGTCCCGATGACCAACGCCGACACCGTGGGTCTGCGAAACCTCATCGGCCCACCGGAGGTCGAGGCGGTCTACGAGGTTCTGCGCAAGCGCGGTGAGAAAATCTCGACGGCGACCTGGAACCGGCGTCACCGCGAGTACATGGACAAGATCCGCACGGGCGACCTCTCGCAGATCGCGACCGTACTCCGGGACCTGTACCTGCTCCGGCGTGACAAGGACCTCTCCTACGGCGAACGGAACATGCTCGACACCGCACGTTCGCTGCTCATTCAGGAGCTGGCCTTGGCCAAGGCCATGACCGAAGACGAGATTGAGGCCGAGGTCGAGGCGATGTTCGCCTGACCTGACCTGACACGAACGGCGTTGTTGTTTCGACCGGCCGAGCTCTGGGAAGTCCCAGGCTCGGCCGTCTTGTGTGTGGGGTCCATGCAGAGCTGCCGAGGTGCCGAGGTGCCGGCGGCCTCGATCGGGGTGACGGTCGCGTATATCCTCGGCCCATGAAAACCCGCGCCGCCGTCGCCTACGCCGCCAACAAGCCGCTGACCGTCGAAGAGGTCGACCTCGAGGGGCCCCGGCACGGTGAGGTCCTGATTGAAATCAAGGCCACGGGGGTGTGCCACACCGACGCCTACACCCTCTCAGGTGCGGACCCAGAGGGCCTGTTTCCGGCGATCTTGGGCCACGAGGGCGCGGGTGTGGTCGTCGAGATCGGCCCTGGTGTGGAGTCGCTCGCGGTCGGTGACCACGTCATCCCCCTGTACACACCCGAGTGCCGCCAGTGCAGCTACTGCACCTCCGGCAAGACCAACCTCTGTCAGGCCATCCGCGCCACACAGGGCGCCGGTTTGATGCCCGACGGGAGCTCTCGCTTCTCCATCGGTGGCCAGCGCCTGTTCCACTACATGGGCACCTCGACCTTCTCCAACCACACCGTGGTCCCGGAGATCGCCGTGGCCAAGGTCCGGAAGGACGCCCCCTTCGACAAGATCTGCTACATCGGCTGCGGCGTCACCACGGGCATCGGCGCGGTCATCAACACCGCAAAGGTCAGGCCGGGGGACAACGTGGTCGTATTTGGGCTCGGCGGTATCGGCCTCAACGTCCTCCAGGGCGCGCGCATGGCTGGGGCCAACATGATCGTCGGGGTCGACATCAACCCCGGGCGCAAACCCATGGCCGAGCGCTTTGGCATGACTCACTTCGTCAATCCGAACGAGGCCGGGGACGACTTGGTGGCGCACATCGTCAACCTCACCGGTGGTGGCGCGGACTACTCCTTCGAGTGTGTCGGCAACGTCGACGTGATGCGCCAGGCCCTCGAGTGTTGCCACAAGGGCTGGGGGACCTCGGTGATCGTCGGCGTCGCTGGGGCCGGTCAGGAAATCTCGACCCGCCCCTTCCAGCTGGTCACCGGCCGCAACTGGCGAGGCACCGCCTTCGGTGGCGCCAAAGGCCGCACGGACGTCCCGCGCATCGTCGACTGGTACATGGACGGGAAGATCGAGATCGACCCGATGATCACCCACACCATGCCGCTCGAGCAGATCAACGACGCCCTCGACCTCATGCACAAGGGTGAGTCGATCCGCTCGGTGATCACCTTCTGAACCACCCCACGGGCCGGAGCCTGGACCATCGATGGTCCAGGCTCGGCTTAGTCGGCTCCAGTTCAGGCCGGATCGGGCGTGTCGGATCCCTCCGACGGAGGCTCGGGCTCGGGTCCGTCGGCGGGAAGCTCAGGCTTGGCGATGTAGTCGGCCGAAGGCTCACCCGTCAGTGCACCGAGGAAGGCCAGCATCTGGTCCATCTCGGCCTCGTTGAAGGCAGCCCCGCGCTTGGTCTGATGCTCCACCATCTTGGCCACCATGTCGGGCAACTTCTCGATCGATCCGTCGTGGAGGTAGGGCCCGGTCTTGTCGATGTTGCGCAAGCTGGGGACCTTGAAGGTGAAGCTGTCCCGCGGATCGGCGGTGATCACGATTCGACCCTCGTCCTTCAGACCCGGCCAGGGCTTCTCGCTGCCCAATTTTTGGTAGCTCGTGCCCCCGAAGTTGTAGCCGCTATGGCAATTTTGGCAGTCCGTATCCAGGAACAGGGCCATGCCCTCGACCGCCTGCTCGGACAAAGCCGCGTCCTCTCCACCCAGCCAGGCGTCGATCGGAGCAGGGGTCACCAATTTGCGCTCGAACGCCCCGATCGCCATCGCCATGTGCTCGTAGGTCAACGCCGGGTCGTCTTTGCCCTCGGGCTCGGGAAAGGCCTCATCAAACGCGCTGACGTAACCCGGGATACCCGCGAGCACGGCCTCGACCGTGGCCTCGTCCGGCATGGCCATCTCGACCGGGTTCAAGATCGGACCTTTGGCCTGCTCTTCGACGGTCGCGGCCCGCCCGTCCCAGAACTGCGCGAGGTGGCCCGCGGCATTGTAGACGGTCGGCGAGTTTCGGTCGCCCAGTGCACCCTTGTGACCAGGTGAGGTCGGGTTGCCGTCCACACCAAACACGTCCAAGAGGTGGCAGGAGTTGCACGAGATGTCGTTCGCCTTCGACAGACGTGTTTCGTAGTAGAGCATGCGCCCGAGGTCGATCTTGGCCGTACTCAGGGGGTTCTCCGGGTTTGGAAAGCTCGTTGGGAGCACACCAAAGTGCTTGCTCGCCCGCTTGCGTAGCGCGTCGAGATCGATCGCCGGCTTCTCGGGTGGGGGAAGCGGGACCTTGCCCACCTTCCCGATGGCAGCCGTGTGGCCGCCGTGTCCCTCGTCACCACCGTCACAAGCGGTGCCGGCGGTGAGGGTGATCGCGGTCAGCCCGAGGACGAGGGCGGACGCGCCGAGCGAGGGTCGAGTGAGGCCAGTGGCGACGATCTTCGTCATGGGCGCATGGTATCCGCGGCGCGGACCTGGGCAAAAGTCGACTTGCTGTGTGGAGACACCCTTGTCACGATGTAGAGGTGGATGCGCCCTCTCTCCATCACAGTGATATTCGTCCGAGTCCGGGTCTGATCCCGGGTTCAGGCCGTACTCAGCGCCGCCTGACTCCGATGCTGCTCGCCGTCGGGCTCATGGCCGGGCTCGGGTCGACCGGATGCAAGAACGACCCTCCGACCGATCTCAGCGACCGTCTGTGGGTCAATGAAATGCCCACGGGGCCGCGCGATCGCGTGGACGCCCTGGTCCTCACCGAGGTCGGCAAACGCGCGGCCGGCAGCTTCTATCACGGCTCCGTTTACCGGGGCGCCCACGACAGCTTCATCTGGAAGACCACCGGCAAAGATCGCGGCACCATCGAGCTGCTCCAAGATCAGCGCAGCTACGAGATCCAGACCAAGCCCTGCAAGCCCGACGCCGGCTTCGACATGTGCATCAAGCTCGAGGGGGACCCCACAAAGGTCGTCCGCTACCAGTCTCGAAAGCGCTGGGCCATCCCGCGTCGAGGCAAGGGCGCCGATGCTCTCGATATTCCCGCGCTCATGCTCACCCTCGCCGACGAAGACGAGGCGCTCGAAGCACTGTTCGAGCGCGCCTGGGAAGACTGACCCCCCCGTCAGGCGGACCAGGCGGACCAGGCGGGTCAGCCGGACCAACCGGGTCAGCCGGGTCAGCCGGGTCAGCCGGGTCAGCCGGGTCAGCCGGGTCAGCCGGGTCAGCCGGGTCAGCCGGGTCCGTCCGGCAGTCGGGCGATCAGACGTCGAGGTTGCGGGTGTTGAGGGCGTTCTCGGTGATGAACTCACGCCGCGGCGCGACCTCGTCACCCATGAGCACCGTGAACACCTCGTCGGCGATATCGTGGTCCCCGATCCTGACCTGGAGCAGCTCGCGGCGCTCGTGATCCATGGTCGTCTCCCACAGCTGGTCCGGGTTCATCTCACCCAGACCCTTGTAGCGCTGGATCTGCAGGCCGCTGCGCCCGACTTCGCCGACATGGTCGACGACCTCGAGCAGGCTCTTGGGCTCCGCGATGGTCGCACCCTTGCGGCGGAGCTTGTAGGGCCCCGGCCCGTGGGCGGCGAGGTCCTCGCGGATGCCGAGCAGCTCCCGGATCTCAGAGGAGCGCAGGAGCGCGCTGTTGATGTCCTGAAACACGGTGACCCCGTCGGTGAGCACAGCCAGGCGGACCACTCGACACGCTCGCTCGCCCTCGCCCTCGTCGATGGACACGGTCTCCAGTGAGCTGGTGACCTTCGTCAGCGACATATTCGGGAGCGCCAGCTCGATCACGCGCTCGCCCAGAGCCGCGAGTTTGGTGTCGTCGCTGTCGACGAAGGCCTGCTCGAGCGTGTCTCGGCCCCACTCTTCGAGGCTCTGGAGCAGCCCCTCCACGAGGGCCCTACGATGCTCTCGCTCCAACCGGGCGAGCAGATTTTGGTAGCGGACGCCGGCGTGGGCGACCTCGGCCAAGACCTTGGATGCGGCCGTGTTGCCGCCGATCTCGAGCTCGATGTCCTCGACGGCGTTGTCGATGATGAAGTCGTCGAGGGCGCTGTCGTTCTTGAGGTAGAGTTCCTTCTTGCCCGACTTCACCTTGTACAGCGGCGGCTGAGCCACGTAGAGGTAGCCGCGCTCGATGAGCTCGACATAGTGACGGAAGAAGAAGGTCAACAGCAGGGTCCGGATGTGCGAACCGTCGACATCGGCATCCGTCATGATCACGATCTTGTGATAGCGGAGCTTGTTGATGTCGTAGGTCTCGGCGCCGATCCCCGCGCCCAGGGCCGTGATCAGCGTGACGATCTCTTGGCTCGAGAGCACCTTGTCGATGCGGGCTTTCTCGACGTTGAGGATCTTGCCGCGCAGGGGGAGGATCGCCTGGGTCCTCCGATCTCGGCCCTGCTTGGCCGAACCACCAGCGCTGTCACCCTCGACGATGAACAGTTCGGCCTTGGCCGGGTCCTTCTCCTGACAATCGGCGAGCTTGCCCGGCAAGCTGAGGCCGTCGAGGACACCCTTGCGGGTGATGGTCTCTCGAGCCTTGCGGGCCGCTGCCCGGGCTCGTGCAGCGAGCACGGCCTTGTCGACGATCAGCTTGCCGTCCTTGGGGTTCTCCTCGAAGTGCCGGCCCAGGGCCTCGCTGACCGCGGTCTGGACCAGGGCCGTGACCTCGCTCGAGACCAGCTTCTCCTTGGTCTGCGAGTTGAACTTCGGATCCGGGTGCTTGACGGCGATGACCGCGACCAGGCCCTCGCGGACATCCTCGCCGCTGAGCGCACCCTTGTGGCCCTTGAGCAGCTTCTTGTCGTTGGCGTAGTTGTTGACGATCCGGGTCAGGGCCGTACGCAGACCCGTGAGGTGGGTGCCGCCGTCCCGGTTGGCGATGTTGTTGGTGTAGCAGTGGATGTGCTCGTGAAAAGCGTCGGTCCACTGGAGCGCGACCTGGACCCCACACTCGTGGTCGTGACCCTCGAACTCGAAGGGGACCGTGGCCCGAAGCTCGATGAGTACGCCGATCTTGGTGCGCTTCGAGGTCAGGAGGTCGACGAAGCTGGCGACCCCGCCCTCGCCGGTGAACACCTGCTCGCGCTTCTTCTCGCCGGTGATCGTCGGGCGCAGATCCGTGAGCTTGATGTCGGCGCCCTCGGTCAGGTAGCTCAGCTCGCGAAAGCGTGAACCCAAGGTATCGAAGTCGACCTTGATGCTGCCGTAGATCAGGGGGTCGGCGTGAAAGGTGACCTTTGTGCCGCGCTTCTCGGTGGCTGCACCCGTCGACAGCTCGCGGGTGACTTCGCCGCGCTCGAAGCGAGCGGTGAAGGTCTTGCCTTCGCGCCAGATCTCGAGCTCGAGCCAGTCGGAGAGGGCGTTGACGACCGTCACGCCCACGCCGTGCAGACCGCCCGAGACTTTGTAGGCCGCATTGTCGAATTTGCCGCCGATGTGGAGCTTGGTGAAGATCGCCGTAGCCGCGGGGATCTGCTTGCCCTCGACCTCCATCAGGCCCGTGGGGATACCGCGGCCGTCGTCTTCGACGCTGATCGAATCGTCGGGATGGAGGACGATATGGATCTTCTTGCAGTGCCCGGCCAGGGCCTCGTCGATGGAGTTGTCGAGGACCTCGAAGACCATCTTGTGCAGACCGCTGACATCGGTGTCGCCGATGTACATGCCCGGCCGTTTGCGGACCGCCTCGAGGCCTTCCAGGTGAGAGATCGAGCTCTCGTCGTAGTCACTGTCGGCCGGTGCGGGGGAGGCTTTTTCCATGGACATCCTAGGGGTCGATCGACGGTCGATCGAGAGCGCGAAAGATAGCACCGGGAGGGTCCCCTGGCCATAGGCGGATCCCTGTTCAATCGGCTGTTTCAGCCCTGAAATCGATGGTTCTGGCCCATCTCAGGGGCGCTCGGATCCGGGCCCCCCGGCAGCCTGGACCCGACCATGTTCGACCTGCAGATCACGGCGCTCAACGCCCCCTCCCAGCTCGATGTGACGGGCGGCGGTCGTCGTCAGCACGCACTGCCCGACCTCGGCCGCGAGGGTCTCGAACAGACGGGCACTGCGACGTGGATCGAGCTCGCTCGAGACATCGTCGAGCAGCAACAGAGGGGGCTGGCCGCTCCGCTCCCGGGCCTCGCGGAGCTCGGCGATCTTGAACGCCAACACCAGCGCCCGGGCCTGGCCCTGGGACGCAAAATCGCCGGCCGGCATACCGTCGAGGGTCACCGCGAGGTCGTCGAGGTGGGGACCCACGGTCGTGCGCCTGGCGGCCTCGTCTCGACGTCTGTGGATGCGCAGGGCCTCCGTGAGCGCGTGCTGGGCCTGCTCGGGTCCCACGGCCGGGCGGGGGCTCGCGCCGGCGCTGGCTCCCGCCCAGCCGTCTCGGTCGGCGATTCGGCTGGCGTAGACCATGCCCGCTTCGAGGCGGGAGACCCCGTTGTGACGGTCGTCGGCGTCGTCAGTGTCCTCGACGTCATCGATGTGGGCGAAGGCCGACCTGAAGGCGACCCGGAGATCCGCGACCAGGACCTCACGCCGAGACCAGATCCGCCCGCCGACCTCGGCCAGGGCGACGTCGTAGGTGTCGAGGAGCCGAGTCTGCTCTGGCTTGGCGAGTTCGGGGGCCTCCATCTTCAACACCCGGTTGCGCGAGCGCAGGAGCTTGTCGTAGCGCTGGACGTCGCCGATGTGGGCTCGGTCGCGAGCGAACAAAACCCGGTCGACGAAGCGCCTCCGACCACCTGGAGATCCCCGGAGCACACCGAGGTCCTCCGGGGTGAACAACACGGCACGAATCCGACCGTAGAAGCTGCTCGCCGAGCGGACCAGTTTGCCGTCGAGACGAGCGCTGCGGCGAGTCGAGCGGGCCCCCTTATCGATCCGAACTTCGAGGCGTGTGTTCAGGCCGAGCTCTGGATCGTAGGCTTCGACTTCGACCCGGGCGTGCTCGCAACCTCGGCGAAGCATGGCCTTGAGGTCTGCGGTCCGAAACGAGCGCAGGGTCGAGGTCAGGTAGAGAGCCTCGAGAATATTGGTCTTGCCGGCTCCGTTGTGACCCCACAGGACCGTAAACCGGGGGCCGAACTCGACAACTGTGCCCACGGATCCACCCGAGCCCGACCCCAATTCGTGATCTCGAGCTTCCGGATCTCGAGCAAAGTTCCGAAAGTCGGCGAGGGTCAGACGACGAAGTTCCACCCGCCGCTCAGATGCGCATGGGCATCACGACCGCCAAAAAATCGGCCGCGGGGGCACCGTCCTCAGCCGGAGCCGGGCGCAGTACGCAGGGGTCGAGCTCGCCCTGGAAGTCGAGATAGATGCGCTCGGCGTCGACGGCCGCGAGCGCGTCGATCAGGTAGTTGGCGTTGAAGCCGGCGGTCAGCGGGCTGCCCTCGTAGTCGACATCGAGCTCGAGGTGGATCGCGCCGAGCTCGGGGTTGTCGGCGTTGAGGCGCAGGTTGCCCTTGTCGAGCTGGAGCTTGACCGTGGCGGTCTTCTCGGGAGCGATGACCGCCGCCCGGTGGAGGGCCGCCATGAGCTCGTCACGGCGGATCCCGGCGCGGCGCTGGAAGTCCTTGGGCACGACCTGGTTCCAGGGCGGGAAGGTGACGTTGTTGAGCTTGATCGAGAGTTTCAGGGCTCCCGCTCGGACGAACAGGTACTGGTCGCTGACCGAGATGCCGACCTCGCCCTCGACCCGATTGAGGATCTTGCGCAGCTCGTCCATGCCCTTGCGCGGGATGACGATGCCCTTGGGCAGAGGGGGACCGGCGAGCTCGAGGGTGTACTTGGTGAGCCGGTGACCATCGGTCGAGACCATGGTCGCGCGCTCGCCGTCGGACTCGAACAGGGCGCCGTTGAGATTGACCCGGGCCTCGTCCGTCGACACGGAGAACATGGTCTTCTCGATCAGGTCGACGAGCTTGTGGCCGGGGATCGTCGTGAACTCGAGGTCCTCGCCGCTGGGGAGCTCGGGGAAATCACCCTCGGGCATGCCCATGAGCTTGAACTCGGAGCGGCTGGCGAGGATCTGGGCCCAGGAGTTGTCGAGGCTCTTGACCCGCAGGGGTCCCGCCGGGAGCGTGCGGACCACGCTGTGCAGGTGACGGACGCCGAGGGTCAGGCTGCCGGGGATGCTGACCTTGCACGGCACGATGCCCGTCAGCGAGATCATCATGTCGGTGGCCGAGCAGATCAGCTGGTCGTCGGTGGTCGCGCGGAGCAGGACGTTGGCCAAGACCGGCATCGTGCTGCGGCGGTCTGCGACGGTCTGCGCCAGGTTGAGGGCCGACAAAAAGCGGGCCTGGTCGATCTCAAATTCCATCGGGACCTCGGGTGGGGCACGAGCCCCAGCTCCGGCGTTGTACCAGCGGATCGAGCGGTGGGGGAGAGGCGAAACGCAGCGCCCATGCGCTGGTTTGGACAAGGTGATCGGGGCTTAAAATTTTAAATTGGATCTCGATCTCGATCTGTCCTGTGGATTTGTGGACATGATCGCTATCGCGTTGAAATAACTTTAGTTTTGGCTGGATAGACGGCGGGGATGGGCGTGGACAGATCCGCCCTTTGTCCACCGCTTCGCTGCGCCGTTCGCTCTCCACGGGTTATTCTCCCCCAGCTGTGGAGAGCCCTCTGCGCTGCGGGGGTTCTCACGGTGGGGGGGCAGGGCCGCGGGCCATCCAGTCCCATAGGGCAGTCGCAGGGTGAAGGCAAAAAAGTGGCCCGGATGGAGGGGACGTCCTCGCGGTTCGTCCTCTCTGTCCGGGCCAACCGAAGTGAGGCCCCCTCAGACCTCTCTCCGTCGCCTGCCCCACCGTGGACATGCGATGCGTATACGCGCGCCTATACCGAGCAAGGCTTGGGCCATGGGCGACCTAGGTATGCAGAAACACCTGTAATTACAGATTGTTATGGGTTCTATACAGGGTTGTCGAGGGTGTGAACCGGCGGACGCAGGCCACAGCTCCTGTCATGATAGCCCGACCCCTGACCCCGATCCGGCTACGGGATTAGCCGCCCAGACCGAGGGCGAGGCCGCCCTGATAGACGAGCAGCGCGGCCAGGTAGGCGATAGCGGTCATGCTGAAGAACATGAACAGGGGCCAGCGCCAGCTCCGGGTCTCTCGGCGGACGACGGCGAGCGTCGACATGCACTGGCAGGCGTAGACGAAGAACACCATCAGGGCGACGCCCGAGAGCTTGGTGTAGCGGGGCTCGCCATGTTCGTCCTTGGCGTCCCGCATGACCTCGCGCAGTGGGGCGTCGTCGGCATCGGCGTCCTCGATGCCGTAGACCATGCCCAGGGTCGAGACCAGGACCTCTCGGGCGGCGAAGCTGCCGATCAGCCCGATCCCGATCCGCCAGTCCTGGCCGATCGGCTCGAGGACCGGCTCGACGGTCTTCCCGAAGCGCCCGGCGACCGAGAGCTCGATGGCCGACTGACCGTCCTCGAGGGCGTCCTCGTCGACCCGCGGGAAGGTCAGCAGCCCCCAGAGCACGACGGTCACGGCCAGGATGATCGTGCCGGCGTCGCGGAGGAAATCGACGGTTCGATCCCAGACCTGGCGGAGGGTGTCGCGCAGGCGGGGGAGTCGGTAGGGGGGCAGCTCGAGGACCAGGGGAGGGGTCGGGCCGGGGAGGAGGGTGCGCTTGTAGAGGGCGCCCAGGGCCAGCGCCGAGGCGGTGGACAGGGCGTACATGGACAGCAAGATCAGGCCGCCCAGGGAGAAGGGGCCGAAGACCTGCTGGTCGGCCGCGAACAGGGCCCCGATGATCAGCGTGTAGATGGGCAGGCGCGCGCTGCAGCTCATGAACGGGATCATGAGGATCGTCGCGACCCGGTCTTTGAAGGACGAGATCGTCCGCGTGCTCATGATCGCGGGGATCGAGCAGGCGTAGCCAGACAGGAGGGGGACGAAGGCCTTGCCGTTGAGGCCGACCTTGGCCATGACCCGGTCGACGATGAAGGCTGCCCTGGCCATGTACCCCGAGTCCTCGAGCAGGCCGATGAACAGGAACAGGAGCGCGATCTGGGGGACAAAAACGACGACGTTCCCGACCCCCGCGATCACACCTTCGGTGAGCAGGTCCGTGAACAAGCCGGGGCCGAGCAAGGCGGCGGTGGTCTCGGACAGCCAACCGACCCCGGCCTCGATCACACCCATGAAGGGGTCGGCCCAGCTGAAGATCGACTGGAACACGAGCGCCATGACGAGCAGGAACACCAGCGGACCGAACACCCGGTGGGTGAGCACCCGGTCGATCTTCGCCGAGCGGAGCATGGCTGGGGCCGCGTCGGGGTCAGGGCCCCCAGGAGCGAGCTCAGGCGTGGCCGGGAGCTCGCCGAGCAAGCGATCGACCTCGGCGTAGCGGCGCTCGACGAGCTCGGTGATGGCCACGTCGACGAGGCCTTGGCCGCCGAGGTCCGGGTCGAGGTCCGGGTCGAGGGCCGGGTCGACCCAGGACTCGGCGGCCAAGGCCTCGAGGAGGGCGCGCTCCTCGGGCTCGGCGCTGGCCAGGGCCAGGGTCTCGGCCGCAGTCGCGGCGAGCAGCCACTGTGCCCGGACCGGGTTGGAGGCCAGGGAGGGGAGGGTCTCGAGCCGGTCGAGGCAGCGGCGCAGAGCCGGGGCAGGCCGGGTTTCCCGAGCTTGGGGTTCCCGGATAGGGATCGATCCGCGGGGTTGCTTCGCCAGCTCGACCAGAGCCTGGGTGAGCGCCTCCGTGCCCTCGCCGTTGCGGGCGACCGTAGGGACCACGGCACCCGTGGGCAGACCGAGGCCGGTGGCCAGGGCATCGGCGTCGACAGGCAGGCCCGCCACCTCGGCGAGGTCGACCATGTTGAGGGCGATCACACAGGGCAGCCCGAGCTCGAAGATCTGCAGCGCCAGGTACAGGTTGCGCGCGAGGTTGCTGGCGTCGAGAACCAGGAGCACGGCGTCGGGTCGAGCCTGACCGTCGGCGCCGGTCAGGGCTCGGAAGGCCACAGCCTCGTCTTCAGCCATGGCGGTGAGGCTGTAGGTGCCGGGCAGATCGAGGAGCGTGATCTCGCTGGACCCCTGTGGGTCTCGGCGGAGGCGACCCTCGCGGGTCTCGACCGTGATCCCGGGGTAGTTGGCGACCTTGTAGCGCGACCCGGTGAGGAGGTTGAACAGGCTGGTCTTGCCGACGTTGGGGTTGCCGGCGACCGCGATCCGCAGCGTCTCGCTCATGAGCTGGGCTCCCGGCTGCGCGCCGTGCCTGGGTCGGCGACCGCGATCAGGCGGGCCTCCGACCGGCGCAGGGAGACGTGGTAGCCGCGCAGCCGAATCTCCAAGGGGTCACCCAGGGGCGCTCGCTTGATCAGTGCGACCTCGACGCCGGGGACGAAGCCCATCTCCAGCAGGCGCAGGCGGACCGCACCGCGACCGTTGATCGCTCGGACCTCGGCGCGTCGACCCACGGAGAGGGCGGCTAGATCGGTCGGCCCCGGGTGCCCATCGTCTTGAAAAGGCATTTCAATTAGGTCGATATCATCGGGAGCGCCCGCGTTCAAACCGGTCCTCTGGTGGCCACGGATGAATGTGGGTTTCAACGCTGCTCCCGGCGCTGTCGTTGGGTTCGGCCGCTGAATCCCGGTCGGCGCTGCGGAGAGGTCGAGCGCGGGCTGATAGGCTGCGCGCCGGTGGCAGCGCTCACTCATGGCTCGGCAGCGCCCTCGCCGAAGCTTCTGCAGGCGGCCAGAGGGCTGCCGATCGCGGAGATGTTGCCCGATCTCTATGCGGCACTGCGGACGCCGGTCGACGGTGATTCGGGCGCCGGGAACATCGTGATCGAGGCGCCGCCGGGTGCGGGCAAGACGACCTTGGTGCCGCTGGCGGTCCTCGACTGTCTGGACGGTCCCCTGAACGAGCCGGGCGCGGGGATCATCGTGCTCCAGCCGCGCCGGCTCGCGGCGCGGCTCTCCGCCCAGCGGGTGGCGTCGCTGGTGGGGGAGCGGGTCGGGGCGCGGGTCGGGTACGCGGTCCGCTTCGACCGGGCGACCTCGGCACAGACGCGGATCACGTTCATGACCGAGGGTCTACTCCTGCGCCGGCTCCGGGCCGACCCGGAGCTGGTGGGGGTGGGGGTGGTGATCCTCGACGAGTTTCACGAGCGCCACCTCGACGGGGATCTGGTGCTCGCGCTGCTCCGTCGTCGCCAGCGTCGGCAGGGCGGGTCCGGGCTGCGCTTGATCGCCATGTCGGCGACCCTCGACGCCGAGCCCGTGGCCGCGTTCCTGGGCGCGACACGGCTGCGGACCAGCGGCCGGAGTTTCCCTGTGACGGTCTCCTACCGGTCTCCGAAGGGCGCTCGCCGGGGACCGGAGCGCGCGCGTGTCAGGCCGCTCGAGGCCCAGGTCGTGGGCGCGCTGCGGGACTGGCTGGCAGATCCGGCCAGCGATCCCGCCGGTGAGCCGGCCGGGCACGTGCTCGTGTTCCTGCCGGGCGCCAGAGAGATCCAGGCCTGCGCGGAGTCCTGTGCGCGGGTCGCCGAGGAGGCCGGGCTCGAGCTGCTCCGGCTCCACGCGCGGCTCCCCCGGGTGGAGCAAGATCGGGTGCTCGCGCCCTCGCCGGTTCGGCGCAAGTTGATCTTGACCACAAATGTCGCCGAGACCTCGATCACCATCGATGGGGTCGTCGCGGTGATCGACAGCGGGCTGGCCCGGGTCGCCGATTTCGACCCCGGGTCGGGCCTGCCCCGGCTGAGCCTCGAGCCGATCTCCCGGGCCTCCGCGGCCCAGCGCGCGGGTCGGGCGGGGCGCACCCGCCCGGGGGTCTGCGTTCGCCTCTATAGCCAGTTCGATCACGACCATCGGCGGGAGCACGACCTGCCCGAGGTGCTGCGTCTGGACCTCGCCGGCCCGCTCTTGGATCTGGCGGCGGCAGGGATCGGGGACGCCCGGGACTTCGAGTGGTTCGAGGCTCCGCCGGGGGTGAGCTGTGAGGCGGCGGCGGAGCTGCTCGAGCGGCTCGGGGCGGTGACCCGGGGTCGCCAGGGAGAGCTGTGTGGAGAGGACCCGGGCGAGATGGCGCTGACACCCACCGGGAGGGAGATGCTCCGCTATCCCCTCCATCCTCGAGCGGCGCGCTTGATGGTGGAGGGGGTGCGCCTGGGGGTCCCGTCGATGGCCGCTAAGGCCGCGGCCAGCTTGGGTGCGCGGGCGCTCGACCGGCCTGGGACACCCGCGGCGCGGGCTTGTGAGGCCGATCTGATCGAGGAGCTGGAGGCGCTCGAGCAGGCGTGGTCTGGGCGGCGGATCTCGGGATGGGCCGGGCGGGCACAGGTGATCCGGGAGCGGGCCAAGGAGCTGCGGCGGAGTGTCGATCAGCTCGAAAAACTGGCCTCGCGCGGGCGCGGGCGCGGTCCGAAGTCGGGAGCCCCGGGAACTCGGGAGCAGCGTGAAGGGGCCCTGCGCCAGGCCCTGCTGGCGGCCCATCCCGACCGGGTCGCCAGGGTCAGGGTGGACGATCACGACCGTCGGACCTTGGTGTTCGCGTTCGGCGGGTCGGCCGAGCTCGGGGTCGACAGCGGCGTGCGGGCGCGCTGGGTGTTGGCGCTGCGCAGCGAGGCCAGGCGCGAGGGCACACGTCGGCGCGCCGTGGTCCGCAGCGCCTGCGCGATCGAGGCGGAGTGGTTGCTCGATCAGTTCCCCGAGCTGGTCGTCGACGATGAGCAGATCGTGTTCGACCCCGGGCTCGAGCGGGTGGTCGGGAGCTCGGCGCTGCGCTACGGCAAGCTCGTGATCGAGTCTTCGGCGCTGCCGAAGTTGCCGGCCGAGGCGGCGAGCGAGGTCCTGTGGGCGGCCGCCAAGGCGGTGGGCCTGGCGAGCTTTTGCCCCCCGCAGAAGCTCGAACAGCTGCGCCTGCGGCTGGGGTTCATCGTGTCCTCCGGTCGCGGAGGGGACTTCGATCTCGGTTTGGACTCGGACGCCGGCGGCGACTCTCGAGCGGAGGCCGAGCGGGTGTTCGTGGCGCTCGAGCAGCGCTGTCTGGCCGCGATGTGTGTGGGCCGGATCAGCTTCGCCGAGCTGCGCAAAGCCGACGTGCTCGCGGGTCTCCGGGTCGAGCTCGGGCGGGCGCTCGGTGACCACCGGGCCCTCGACAGGTTGGCCCCGAGCGAGCTCCGGCTCCCGGGCGGCCGGCGCCTCGAGGTCCACTACGAGCCCGATCGACCGCCCTGGGTGGGCTCGAGGCTCCAGGATTTTTTTGGTCTCGCGCAAGGTCCGCGGGTGCTCGATGGGACGGTTCCGGTGGTCCTGCATCTGCGAGCACCCAACCGCCACGATGTCGCCGTGACCACGGACCTGGCGGGGTTTTGGCGGGAGCACTATCCCGCGCTTCGGCGGCAGTTGGGACGTCGCTACCCCCGGCACGACTGGGCTGAAGATCCACTGCGGGCCTCACCGCCGCGCGCGGGAGGCCGGCGGCGGCGGTCTTGAATCAGTCTGATGAGGCTTCGACGATGATCTCGTCCGCGGGGACAAAGGGCGGGCAGTCGCAACAAAACAAGGTCGCCCGCTCGCTGCCGACGTTGACGTAGCGGTGGACCCTGCGCTTGTCCCAGACGACCGGGGCGAAGTCTCGGAGCAGCTCGCCGTCGCGCTCGAGTTGTCCATCCACGAGCCACTCCAGCTCCCGCATGATCTGGTGGTAGTGGGCCGGGATTTCACTGCCGGGGTCGACGTGCAACAGGTACAGGCCGGCCTCGCGGGACTGGTGGATGATCTCGACCTCACCGAAGTCGCTGCGCTCGCGTGCGCGCACGAAGTCGCGGCGGTGGCGGAAGGCATCGACTCCCACACCGAGGGCCCGCTCGCCGAGGGCCTGGGGTTTGGACAGGCGCACACACACGGTCTCGAGCATCGTGTGGACGCCAAAGAGCATGGCGGCGATCTCTTCGGCGGCCATCTCGAGCAGCTTGTAGCGGCGGAAGGTCAGGAGGGTCTCGACTTGGTCGGCGACCGTGACGTAGTTGCAGGTCGCGCTGATCTTTCCGCTGTAGCCGGCGTCGCTGATGTCGAGACCGAGCTCGAGATCGATGAGTAGGGTTTGCTCCGTGTCGCGCTCACGGGCGAGGATTCCGACGATGCACGAGACCTCGAGGCCCCGGATGTTGATGTGGTCGCGGGCCATGGGTGGGTGAGCATCGCCGAGTGAGCGGCCGGGCCTGAATCGCCGCAGGTCGTGCAGTTTGCGCAGCGGACTCGGAAGCGCGGGGTCGCGCGTCGGGGGTCGGGGGTCGAGGCCGGGCCGGAAAAAATTATGGACCGAGTCTGGATCGACCCCGCGATGGATTGGCACCGAGCGTCGCGGCGTGCATTGCGCAGAATTTCGGGCGTGATGTGCGGTTTCACCCAGCCAAAAAGCTCGGTCGACGGCACAACCAAATTGGAGGTCTAGAGCGCTGAGCGCCGCTTTAGTGGGGGGAATTTGGGTGTGCGGGACCGGTGTTGGGACAGCAGAGTTCGGTATGAGAACTGAACGAAACATCAGCTGTACATACATGTACTTCAATGAAGCAAAAGATCAGTCAACTGCCTACAAGGATCACTCAACTTCCTATAACTGAGTATCAAAGTTGTTAATTAGAGTTGACATGTATGATCCTTCTCTGTACGGTGCGCGATACTGTCACCCCTGAAGGAGGGTCCGCCATGACTACCGAGGAAGCGAAAACCGCGACCAAAACGCCGGCTAAGAAGAAGCCGGCCAAAAAGAAGGCTGCCAAAAAGAAGGCTGCCAAAAAGAAGACTGCCAAAAAGAAGCCGGCCAAAAAGGTTGCCAAGAAGGCAGCCAAGAAGAAGCCGGCCAAAAAGGTTGCCAAGAAGGCAGCCAAGAAGAAGGTAGTCAAGAAGGCTGCCAAGAAGAAGGCAGCCAAAAAGAAGCCGGCCAAAAAGGCTGCCAAGAAGAAGGCAGTCAAGAAGAAGCCGGCCAAAAAGGCTGCCAAGAAGAAGGCAGCCAAAAAGAAGCCGGCCAAAAAGACTGCCAAGAAGAAGGTAGTCAAGAAGCCGGCCAAAAAGGCTGCCAAGAAGAAGGCAGTCAAAAAGAAGCCGGCCAAAAAAGCTGCCAAGAAGAAGGTAGTCAAAAAGAAGCCGGCCAAAAAGACTGCCAAGAAGAAGGCAGTCAAGAAGAAGCCGGCCAAAAAGGCTGCCAAGAAGAAAGCCACCAAGAAGAAGTAGGCACATCGCCTCCAACTTTTTGGAAACAAAGAAGCCGTCGGCATGTGCCAGACGGCTTCTTTGTTTGTTTGGCCGGGTTTGTTTGGCCGGGTTTGTTTGGCCGGGTTTGTTTGGCCGGGTTTGTTTGGCCGGGTTTGTTTGGCCGGGTTTGTTTGGCCGGGTGTGTTTGGTG
>Ga0256845_1000513_pt1 | contig 36210 bp, 29 predicted proteins | sample RiftiametaG_FD_189101 | JGI IMG/M metagenome (GOLD analysis project Ga0256845, IMG submission 189101) | Tube worm associated microbial communities from hydrothermal vent at the East Pacific Rise, Pacific Ocean - Riftia | ecosystem: Host-associated > Annelida > Integument > Unclassified ...
GCCCCATCTCGAAACACAGCCGCAGGTCGCCCTCCCCGAGCAGTCGATCTGCGGTCACGCTGAGGTCGATCAGCAGGTCGAAGGGGTACCAGAGGGTCTCGAGAGGTCCCTGCTCCAGGACCTCCCGGGTCTCCGTAGAGACCGCAGCCAAGACGCGCTGGTAGGCGTCTTCACCGGCTTGACGCACAAACATGTAGCGCGAGCGGATGATGTGGCCACTGACCTGCACCTGCTCAAGCTAGCCGACTTGAGGGCCGGTGCTCAAGCGAGCCTGTCCTGTTCTCGCCAGCCTGCTACGGTCGCTAGGTGGACGAGCTCGTCACCGCCCTCCTCGCCGGACTGCGCGATGACCACGGAGAGCCGCTCGCCGTCGACGAGATCCTCGAAGGTCCCTGGGATGTCGGGAGTGAGACCCGCTGGCGCCTGACGCTGGGCGATGGGCGCACCGTCGTGTTGGCCCAGCTCTCCCCCGCTCTTGCCCGGGAGCAGTCGCTGCGGCGCCGTTGGGTTCGAGATGTCGAGCAGCTCGCGGTCTCCGCAGCCTCGAGCGTGGCGCCGACCCTCGCGCTCGGGCCCCAGCCGGATCCGCGAGATCCTCGCGCCGATGCGCCGTGGCGCCTGCGTCTCGACCCCGAGGGGGAGTCTTTCGCCACGTGGATCTCGCGCGCGCCGGTGCCCATCGACGAGCTCGCCCAGCGTGGCGCGGCGTTGGCCGACGCCCTGCACTTGGTCCACCGCGCAGGGAGCGTGGTCCGCATGCTCCGCCCCAGCGAGATCGTCTGGACTTCGGATCAGCGCGTGGTGTTGACCGACATTGGGTTGGCCCGGGTCGACCTCCTGTCGAGCCACACGGCCTCGAGCTTGTTGGTGTCCGGCTCGGCCTACGCGGCCCCCGAGCAGCTCATGCACACGGTCGTCGATCAGCGCGCCGACCTCTACTCCCTGGGAGTGATCCTCTGGCAGGCGGCGCTCGGGGCCCTGCCCTTCGGCGACGGTCCGGCCCTGCTTCGCGAGCGGGTCGCCCTGCCGGAGATCCACACTCTCCGCAGCGACGCGCCGCCGGTCCTCGATGTGCTGCTCCAGCGCTGCCTGGCCGAAGATCCAAAGGACCGCCCCGAGAGTGCCGCCGAGGTCGCCTGGGTCCTGCGTGGTGGCGCCGGCGACGGGCTGACCCAGGTCGAGGCCACCGTCTGTCAGCACTGTGGCGCGCCCCTGCGCCTGGGCCAGCGACTGTGTCTGGCCTGCGGGCGTCTGGGGGTGCGTTTCAAACATCAGTCCGACCCGCGAGGCCGGAGCTGGGCGGTCGAGCTGCGGACCCTGAGCGAGGACGCCGATTCGCTCACCGAGCTCCACGGCTTCATCGACTCGGTCGCTGCTGGGCCTCGGATCCGGGACGAGTTCGTGATCGGCGACGTGGCCCTGTACTCGGAGCAGGAGCTCGTCAAACGTAAACGCCTGCCCGCGCGGCTGTTCAACCACCTCTCTCGGGAGACCGCCGAGCAGCTGTGTGAGCGGATGCGCGGGCTCGGGCTCGACGCTCATTTGGTCCGACCTGCGAGCAGCGCGAGGTGGATGTCCGCGGCGGTGTTCTCGGCGCTGGGGACCATCCTCGGCACCTCGGTCTTGGGTGGCCTAGGTGGGATCGCCATGGCCGGAGTGGTCGTGACCGGCGTGCTGGCGACCCTGTTTTCGGCCTCTCGGGCGAGCTCGAACGCGGCCGAGGCCAAGACCCGCCCCCTCTATAGGCTGCGCAGCCAGCCCGCGGCCCTGCCTGCCTCCGACCCGCTCGTCGCACGTATGGCCGCCCTGCTCCAGTCGAGCCCCGGGGGACGGACGCCGGCCGATGTCCGTGCGCTGCTCGGCGAGCTGGCCCTGCTCATTCAGCGGCTCATCGACCGTCGCGCCGAGCTCACGGGCCTGGTCGAAGCGAGCGAATTCGCGTTCCTCACTGCGCCGGTCGAGCCGCTCGTCGCCCAGCTCGAGCTGCGGGTCGCCGAGCTCGCCCGCCTCGACCTCGAGCTCGCCGATCTCGACGAGGTCGCCATGGTTCGTCAGCTCGGGGCGATCGACGCGAGGATCGCCGATCCAGGCAAGCGCTCGCTCGAGCGCGGGCGCCTCCTCGATGGCCTCGACCGGCTCCGGGGTATCGAGGATCGGCGCACCGCGACCTTTCACGGCCTGCTGGAGGCCGCGACCTTGCTGCGGCGGGCCTGCGGGCTGGGGCTCGGGGTTCAGGATCCAGCCGGGGATCAGCAGCGCCAGCTCGCGCTCGCGCTCGCTGCCTTGGAGGGGCCGAGCACAGCTTCGGTATCCGACGGCACCCTCAGAGGGATCGCCGCTTCTGAGGGCTGATCTTTGCTACCGTGGGCTCTCCCTGAGGAGCCCCATGTCCGAGTCTGTCCGCGTCGACCTCCGTGAAGCCACCCTGTCCGAGTCCGCCAGCCTGAGCGAGGGAGATCCGGCGTTCATCAACCTCGACAACCCGCCCCCCGTCCGCAGCCTGTTGCGGATCGGCGAGGGTGAGGGAGTACGTGTGTTCGAGGTCTCCCGGGTCGTCGAGGTCATCGACGAGAGTGAGCCCAAGCGCGGCTGCTATGGAAGTTTCGTCGATGCGGCCCGGCTCGGTGAGCAAGATCGGGTCGGCTCCGAGCACCTCGAGCCGGGGATCGGCAGTGGCGGTGCGCCGGCACCCGTGGCGATCATGAACACCGCCGAGATGATGCTCGGCGAAGCAGGCGAGGACGCGGAGGCGGCCGAGAGCAGCTCGAGCTCCGAGTCCGGAGAAGAAGAGTAGGGGTCCATGCTTCGCTCGCCTTGGTCTTCGCTCGCGCTGAGTTTGATGTTGATGGGGTGCGCGAGCGATCCGGGTCGTTCCGCCGAGTCCGAGTCCGAGACGAGCGAGTCGGCCGCTGAGACTGGATCCACGGGTGAGTCTGGCTCCGACTCGGATTCGGAATCCGACTCCGACGTAGGCTCCGAGCCCGACACAGGATCCGACGCCGACACAGGGTCCGACGCCGACGCCGAGACGGGCGAGCCCGTGTGTGATCCGGCTGCGTTTGTCGGCGCAGGGATCGAGCAGGGGAACCTGTGGGGAGTCGGCAGCTACTGTGACGATGTCGGCGTCTGCGTCGGCGCGGCCCAACTCGAGCTCGTCCTCGGCATCGTGCCCGGAGCGGCCTGCGAGCCGGCGCCCGGCTGCGAGATGGACTGCATACTGTTCGACTCGATCGAGATCACCCAGGCAGAGGTCGAGCTCGTGTGTGAGGTGCTGGCACTAGGGACAGCCGACGAAGCGGTGTGTCGGGTCTGGGGTCCGTAGCGCCCCTGTCCACGGGGATCCCGCGCTGAGCGCGATTGTCGTGGGCGACTGCGTGCGTCACTACCCGACACACAAATGTCACATTGAGCATAGTCCAAATTGATCGCAGACAAGGGGGTAACCCCTCCTGCGATCGATCGGTCCAGATTGATCGCAGTTCATAGTGGTCTCGGGTGTCGCCTTTGGCCCCATGGGCAGGGGTCCTGCCAAGAAGATCAGGACAGCGGCGGTGGATCAATCACCACACCTCGAAATGCGTGAGGGGTTTCACTGGGCTGCGCCTACGGGCAGGCTATGATTCAGCGTGGCCAAGGGTCGGCGAAGCGCGAGCAAACGCGGCGTCTCGTTGGGAGTCGTCGGTCGAAGGTCGAGGTCCGTGCTGTGAGCATGAGCCTCAGCCGACCCAAGCCCGAGCGCGCGCGCCTGCTCGCTTGGGCTGTCCGCCTCGCTCGCGAAGGCCACGAGATCGAGGCGCCCATCGAAGAGTTCGAGGCCCGGATCGACTACGTGTTGTTCGGCCGAAAGTTGGGCTGGGCGGGGCTCGACGAGGGTCTGTACACGGAGATCGAAATCCGTGAGCTGTTGATCGCCCACTTCGACTACGAGTGTGCGGATCGGTCGGGGCGTTCGTGGGACGGGTTGGCCCCGCCCCTGAAGACGAAGCTGGTCGAGGCCCTCGACGAGGCGCTCTACGGTCGCGGCGCCCTCTGAGCGCCCCCCAAAGGCAGCTGAGGACCGAGCTTCGGAGCAATCGCTCTTAGCGCCGGAGCTTGGCGAAGGGGTTGTTGGCGAAGCCGGGATCGCGGACCTGCCCACCGGAGGAGCGATCTTTTTTGGCACCTCGCTGTGGGCGCGCCTGGTCCTGGCTTCGATCCTGGCTTCGATCCTGGCTTCGGCCTTGGCCTCGGTTTTGGGCCTCGCGCTTGTCCGCGCCCTGCCGCGCCTCCTCGCTCGAGCGCCGCTTGGCCGAGAGGGCGATGCGGCTGCGCTCGAGGTCCACGCTGAGCACCCGCACCGAGAGTTTGTCGCCGACCTTGACCACCTTGCTCGGGTCGTCGATCCACTTGTCGCTGAGCTCGCTGATGTGAACCAGGCCGTCCTGGTGCACGCCGACATCCACGAAGGCCCCGAACTTGGTCACGTTGGTGACCACGCCCTCGAGTGCCATGCCGACCTCGAGGTCGCTGAGGCTGTGGACGTCATCCCGGAACTTGGGGGCCTCGAACACGGCCCGGGGATCTCGGCCGGGCTTGGTGAGCTCGGCGATGATGTCGCGCAGGGTCGGTTCCCCGAGCGCCGCACCTCCGTCGAGGTCGCCGGGTTGCAGATAGGGCGCGATCTCAATCTGCTCGACCAGGGTTTCATTGCCGACCAGCTCCTCGACCGAGACGCCGAGATCTGCGGCCATGCGCTCGACCAGGGGATAGCGCTCGGGGTGTACGGCGGAGTGGTCGAGGGCCGTGGCGCTCTCGCGCACCCGCAGGAAGCCCGCCGCTTGCTCGAAGGTCTTGGGACCCAAACCCTGGACCTCGAGCAGGCCCGCCCGGCTCTCGAAGGCCCCGACCCGGTCCCGGTGCGCGACCACGCGCTTGGCCAAGGTCGTACTCAGGCCGGCCACGTAGCTCAGCAGGGGAGCGCTGGCGGTGTTGAGCTCGACCCCGACCCGGTTCACGCAGCTCTCTACGACCTCGTGGAGCTTGCGCCGCAGCAGGGTCTGTTGGACGTCGTGCTGGTACTGGCCGACCCCGATCGACTTGGGGTCGAGTTTGACGAGCTCGGCGAGCGGATCTTGGAGCCGACGGGCGATCGAGATCGCACCGCGGATGGTCAGGTCGAGGTCGGGAAACTCTTCACGCGCGACCTCCGAGGCCGAGTAGATGCTGGCCCCGGCCTCGCTCACGCTGACCACCATCATTTTGGGGTTTCCGCTCGAGCCCTCGCGCTCGGCCAGGGCCTTGGCGACTTTGCGGGCCAGGGCCTCGGTCTCGCGTCCACCCGTGCCGTTGCCGACCGCGACCACCGAGGGCGCGTGTTTGGCCAGAAAGGCCGAGAGCTCGGTCGCCGCTCGGGCCTCGTTGCGGACCGGGTAGATGGTGATGGTCTCGAGGAACTTGCCCGTGCTGTCGATGGCCGCGCACTTGCAGCCCGTGCGCAGGCCCGGGTCGATGCCGACCACCGACACGGGCCCCAAGGGCGCGGCCAGCAGGAGGTTCTCGAGGTTCTCCGCGAACACGTCGACCGCCTCTCGGTCGGCGCGCTGCTTGAGCTCGACCCGGACGTCGGTCTCCACGCCGATCGCCAGCCGTCCACGCAGGGCCTTCTCGATCGCCGTGCGCAGCTGCGGCGCGAAGGGCGAGGCGCCGTCGAGGGCCATGAGCCCCTCGACCCGGGGCTGGATGAGCGCGGGATCGACGACGATCTTCGAGCGCAGGGCGCCCTCCTTCTCACCTCGGCGGATCGCCAGGTAGCGGTGTGAGGGAACCTTGGCCGCGGGCTCCGACCAGTCGAACCAGTCCTCGAACTTGCTGCGCTCGCCCTGGTCGCGGCCGGGCATCTCCACGGTCTCGAGGATGCCCCGCTCGCTGTAGTGGGCGCGCACCGAGGCCCGGACCTCCGGGTGCTCGACGACCGCCTCGATGACGATGTCCCGGGCCCCCGCGAGGGCCGTGTCCAGGTCCGGCACGTCTTTGCTCGGGTCGACCAGACCCTCGGCCAGGGTCCGGGGGTTTCCGTTCGGAGCCTGGGCCAAGATCTGCTCCGCCAGCGGCCCGAGGCCGCGCTCACGGGCGATCGTCGCCTTGGTGCGTCGCTTCTGTTTGTAGGGCAGGTAGAGGTCCTCGACCCCCTGTTTGGTGGTCGCCGCGCGCAGCTTGGCCTCGAGCGCCGGGTTGAGCTTGCCCTGTTCTCGGATCGAGGCGAACACCGCCTCGCGGCGCTTGTCGAGTTCGTCGAGGTAGGTGCGCCGCTCCTCGATCGCCCGGATCTGGACCTCGTCGAGGCCGCCGGTGGCCTCCTTGCGATAACGGGCGATGAACGGGACCGTCGCCCCTCCGTCGAGGAGACCGAGGACCTGGGCGACCTGGGCGAGCTGGAGCTGGAGCTCGGCGGCGAGCGTGGGGGTGGGGTCGAAGCTGGTGGCGAGGGTAGGGGGCGCTTGCGACATGCGGGGCGGCGGGTCTACGGCGGCGATCCCTCCAAAGCAAGTGTGCAGTGCGCGGTCCAGGGCACAGTTTCGGCAACCCCGACAGCTTGGGCAGGAGGTGTGGTGCGCCGGCAATTTGCCGGATGGGGCTGGACTTGGCGACAATGAGCCTGCCGATGGCCCGCGTGATCATCAATCCCGGCGACAAGGACGAGTACACGGTCGAGCTTCAGGTCGGCACGACTACGATCGGTCGTGGCCGGGACGTCGACATCCGGGTCGCCAACAAGAGCCTCTCGCGCCGTCACGCGACCCTCGAATATACGCTCGAGGGCAACGCGAGCCTGCGAGACAACAGCAGCAAGAACGGGACCTACCTCCGAGGCGAGCGCCTCGAGGCCCAGGCCAAGCTCCGCGATTGTGATCGCTTCTCCTGTGGGGACGTCGCGTTCTCCTACTCCTGCACCGAGTACTCGGTGCCCCCGCCCGAGACCATGGTCCAGGAGATCTCGGCCGAGGCGACTCGGGTGCTCGTCAACGAGCTGCTCTCCGACACCAATCGCCGCGGACCCGCCATCGGTCGGGCCCGCCAGATCCGGCCCAAGACCGCCCAGGGCCGACTTCAGGTCTTGCTGGAGGTCGCCCGCCTGCTGTCCTCGCCCGAGTCGATCGCCAAACAGCTGGCCAAGATCCTCGACCTCGTATTTTCGATCATCGATGTCGACCGGGCCGCGATCATCATGATCGACGAGCACACGGGAGAGTTCGGGGCCCCGGTGGTCGAGTCGGGGCGGGGCGTGAGCTCGAGCCACGGTGAGGGCTACAGCAGCCACATCCTCAACTACGTCCGCGAGCGCAGCGTCGCCGCTCTGTTCTCGGATGCGGCCTCGGACCCCCGCCTCGAAGATGCCCACTCGGTGCACTTCAACTCGGTGCGCTCGTCGATGTGCGCGCCCCTCAAACCCAAGGACGAGGTCATCGGCGTGCTCTACGTCGACAACCTGACGATCCCCGCGATCTTCAATGGGGAGGACCTCGAGCTGCTCTCGGCGTTCGCAGCCCAGGCCGCGATCGCCCTGGAGAACGCCCGCCTTCACGACCAGCTCAAGCGCGAGGCGGTCTCCCGCAGCAACCTGTTGCGATTTTTCCCGCCGACGACCATCGCCCAGCTCATGGAGCGCCCCGACCTCACCGTCGAGGCCATCGAGACCGAGGTCACGGCTTTGTTCTGTGACATCAGCGGGTTCACGGCCATGTCGGCGACCATGCAGCCGACCGAGGTCGTCGCCCTCCTCAACCACTACTTCCCGCGTATGACCGAGGTCGTGTTCCGCCACGAGGGCACCTTGGAGAAGTACATCGGCGACGCCATGCTGGCCGTGTGGGGGGCCCCCTTTCGCCACGACGACGACGCCCAGCGGGCCGTGCTCGCCGCGGTCGAGATGCAGCGGGCGATCCAGGAGATGGCGTCGACCTCGGGCTTCCCCGACCTCTCGATCCACATCGGCCTCAACAGCGGCCCGGTCGCCGCCGGCAACATCGGCTCGGAGCACTACCTCCAGTACGCGACCATCGGCGACGCCACCAACCTCGCCAGTCGGATCTGCAACGTGGCCAAGGCCGGGGAGATAGCGATCGGCGATCCGACCCTCAGGCTCTTGGGTGACGACCACCCCTGGACCATCGAGGGCCCCTTCGAGTACCAGGTCAAAGGTCGGGAGCGCCCGCTCCCGGTCTACAAGGTCATCTACTAGGGGTTGTTCGAGTGGGGGTTGCTCGAGTGGGGGTTGCTCGGGGGGCCTCGACCGCGGCGCAGGCCGGGCGCCCAGGCCAGCGCCGCCAGCACCCACATGTGGCGCCAGTGCACGCTGTCGATGACCAGGGACTCGACGCAGATCGCCGCCATGGCGCCGGCGATGACCGCCATGGCCATCTGCGTGCGGATATGTGCGGCGTCGATGGCCAGCCAGGTCGCGCGCAGGAAGGAGCCGATCATCAGGGCGCTCAGGGCCAGGCCACCGAGGTAGCCGTTCTCTACGAAGGCGCGGACATAGGCGTTGTGGGCCGCGCGGGTGAAGGTGCGCTCGGACTGGCCCGGGCCGATGCCCCAGGGGGAGCGGGTCGCCAGCTCGAGGGCCTCGCGCTGGGTAGCGAAGCGGTCGTTGTCGTAGCGCTGCATGCCCAGGCGCTGATCGAGCATGTCCTGGACGACGCTCACGCTCGCCAGGCGATCGAGGGCCAGGGCCAAGAGCAGGGCCGCGACCGGGACCATGAGCAAGAGCATGGCCCGCGAGCGGGGCGAGCCGAAGGCCACCAGGCGCAGGAAGAAGAACACGAGCAGGGCCATGGCCAGGCTGATCCAGGCTCCCCGTGAGTAGGTCAGGACCACGCCGACCCCGAGCACCACCAAGGCGAAGGCCCAGCGCAGCCGCCTGCCTCGCTCCAGGGCGACCAGGCGCGAGGCCGACCACAGCGCCGGTGCGACCAGGTAGGCGCCCAAGACATTGGCGTCTTTGAACAGGCCGTGCATGCGGCCTTGGGGCGCCAAGGTGGCGGCGAAAGGCAGGAAACCGAAGTAGCTGGCGATGCTAGCGACCGTGGTCGCCACCGCTCCGATCACCCAGCCCGCGAACATCCACTCGATCGCGTCGACCCCCTGCTTGCCCACGAACCCGAGCACGAAGCTCCAGGCCACGATCAGGTACACGGTGATCGCCAAAAACCGCAGCGCGACCTCCAGGTCGTCGGCCGCGTCGAGGGAGGCCAAGTTGGCGAGCAGGAAGGCTGCGACACAGACCAGGGCGAAGCTGCTGGCGGTCGGGATCGCCAGCTTGCGCAGGACCAGCGCCGCCGGCATCAGGGCGATCATCAGGAGGTCGAAGGGCGCAGGCTCGACGAAGACGACCGCTCCGAGGGCCATCGTGGCGATCACGCACAGCTCGAAGAGGCCCGGGCTGCGGGCCGCCCGAGCAGCGGGGGGAGGGCTGGAGCTGGGTTCGTCGCTCGCCATCGGGGACAGTGAGAGCGGGCCGCCGAACTCAGAACAGGGGCAGGGGCCCGACCGAGGCCGGAACCTCGTCGTCACCCACGAAGTCGAGGTTGCCGTAGCCGAGCCGGCCCTCGCCCGAGTCGCCCCAGCACAGGACCCGGCCGTCCTCTCGGATCGCACAGGTGTGGTTGCCGTCGACCGCGATGTCGACCGCGAGGCCACCGATCTCCACGGCTCCGGCCGAGGCCGGGCTCTCGTTGTCACCGATGTTGGTGACGTTGCCGTAGCCGAGCTGGCCGCGGGCGCCCCAACCCCAGCAGCGGATCGTGCCGTCGTCGAGCAGGGCGCAGCTGTGGGCCGAGCCGCAGTCGATCTTGACCGCCGTGCCGCCGACGTCGACCGTGCCGACCGCGGCCGGCGTGTTCACGAGCCCGACCCAGCTGACGTTGCCGTAGCCGAGCCGGCCCTCGTTGCCCTTGCCCCAGCACTTGACGGTGCCGCTCTCCAAGATGGCGCAGTTGTGGAACCACCCGCCAGCGAGCTGGACCGCGGTCTCACCCAGGTCGACGGGGCCGGCCGAGGCCGGGGTCTCGTCGTCGCCGATGTCCTCGCTGTTGCCGTAGCCGAGCTGGCCGTTGTTCGACTCGCCCCAGCAGCGCGCTGTGCCGTCGCTGAGCAGGGCGCAGGTGTGGGCGAAGCCGAGGGCCAGGCCCTCGACCGGGCCGCCGACGAGCACCGGGCCGAACTGGGCGACCCACTCGGCGGGGGTCTCGTCGTCACCCACGTCCTCGTTGAAGGCACCCAGGGCGTAGCCGAGCCGGCCCTCGTTCTCCCGACCCCAACAGACCAGATCGCCGCCCGCGATCACGGCGCAGGTGTGGAAGCTGCCGCCCTCGGTCTGGACCAGAGTCGGGAGGCCGCCGAGATCGACGAAACCCGCGCTCCCCGGAGCCTCGTCGTCGCCGATGATGGTCAGGTTGCCGTAGCCGAGCTGGCCGTTGGTCGGGCGGCCCCAGCAGCGCAGCTGACCGCCGTCGCCGACGAGCATGGCGCAGCTGTGGGAGATGCCCGCGACGATCTTCGAGACCGGGCCGCCGACATCGACGAAGCCGAAGCTGTGGGCGAGCTCGTCGTCGCCGATGTTCTCGATGCTCGCGTAGCCAGTGCGGCCGTCGTTGCCGTTGCCCCAGCAGCTGAGCTTGCCGTGGTCGTAGCGGGCGCAGGTGTGGTTGCCACCCATGGCGAGCTCGACGATCGCCGTGCTCGAGCAATTGTTGTGGCAGGCGTCGTCGTTGTCGTCGTTGGCGTCGTCGCAGGTCTCGTTTTGCGCCCACACGAAGCCGTCGCCACACACGGGCAGCTGACACTCGGTCGTGCACTCATCCGTGTTGTCGTCGTTGCCGTCGTCGCAGGCCTCTCCCGGGCCGAGGTCGCCGTCGCCGCAGCCGTTGAGTACGCAGCCGCTGAGGCAGGCGAAGCCGGGCCCGATCTGGTCGGCCCCCGGGTCACACTCCTCCACACCCACAAACAGGGCCGCGTCTCCACAGACGTTGTTGGTGCAGGCCAGCGTGCAGGCTGTGGCGTCCGAGTTGAAGGCCCCCTCGTCGCACTCCTCCACGCCCTCAAACACGTTGCCGTCGCCACAGCTGGCCTCGACACAGCTGCTGAGGCAGGCGTCGCTGTCGTCGCTGTTGCCGTCGTCGCACTGCTCGCCCGGGTCGATGTTGCCGTCGCCGCAATTGCCGGTCGTGCAGTCGTTGTTGCAGCCGTCGCCGTCGATGCCGTTGCCGTCGTCACAGGCCTCGGCGGGTCCGTTGAAACCGTCGCCGCAGACGTTCACGAAACAGCCCGGTACGCAGGCCTCGTTGGGGCCGATGTCGGGATCGCCCGGGTCACACTCCTCTTGGCCGTCGAAGAGGACCCCGTCGCCGCAGATGTTGAAGTTGCAGTCGTTGCGGCAGGCGTCGTTGTCGTCGTCGTTGCCGTCGTCGCACTGCTCGGCTCCGCTGACGATCTCGTCACCGCAGACCTCGTCTTCGGTGTCGGTGTCCGTATCGGTGTCGGTGTCGAGCTGAAAGCTGGTCTCTTCGCCGTCGGGGCCGACGTAGACGACCGCGTCGGTGCGGCCGCAGGCGCTGAGGGCCACGGCGACGCCGAGCGTGGCTGTGAGGCCGAGAGTGCCCTTGTGGGCCGATTCGGCCCCCGACCGCCAAAGCGCGAATTGCATGGCCAGAATGTACACCCGAAGTGGGGCCGTGTCCGGCTCGCGGGGCCCGCCGCAGGTCCCGACACCCGCTCCGGTCGAGCCTCGAAAACACCGGGCGAAGATCATGAAGGATCCTCCGAGCCCGGCCATCCAGAAAATTAGAGATCAGCGCTGGCGATCAGCGCTGGAGATCAGCGCAGCCGGGCGACCACGAGGACCCGATTCTCGAGCCCGGTCACCCGCCCCAAAAGTCCGAATCCGACGATCCCCGCCCGGATCATCAGGTCGGACTTGTTCTTCGCCAGGAGCTCGCGCATGGGGGTCGAGCGCGGGGTGATGTCGAGCAGTTCAAAGCCTCGATCGCGCAGCACCGTGTCCCACGCCCGGCGCCCAAACTTGAAGATATGTGTGCCCGGGTGAACGCCGACCTCGAAGCCGGCCTTGGGTTGGGCGCGCCCACGCAGAAACAACACGTGGTGGTAGATGCTCTCTTGGGCCGGGGTCTCGGCGATCAAAATACCGCCGGGGCGCAGGGTCCGGCGGACCTCGTCGAGGAAGCTCGCCGGGTCGTCCATGTGCTCGATGACGTTGAAGGCCGCGACCACGTCGACGCTGTCGTCGGCGAAGCTCTCGTCTAAAGTTCGGAGCTGGACGGCTCCGGGCATGCGCCGGTTGGCCTCCTCGACCGCCGAGGGCGAGAGGTCGGCGCCCTCGGCCGCGTAGCCGGCTCCCCGCGCTTGGTACACGAAGTCACCGTGCATACACCCGACCTCGACCACGCGGGCGTGGGTCTCGGGGCTGGTGTAGCGCTGCAGGTGATGCAGACGGGCCGCGTTTTCGGCGTGGATCGTGGCTTCGACCTCGAGGTAGGCCGACTCGTTGTCGGCGTTGAACTCGGCGCTGAAGCGGGTCGGATCACACCACAAGACCGTGCAGTGCGGGCACCGGCGGATCGCAAAGTGGGGCCGCTGGAGGTGCACGGGCGCCTCCGCGTATCCACAAAACACACAGTCTGGCTGGGCGTGCGCGCTGTCCACCCATAGATGGTACGGGCAGGCCCAGCTGGGCCCAAGTAAGAAAGCGACTAGGGATCGCCGTCGAGGTGGGCAGGCCCAGCTGGGCCCAAGTAAGAAAGCGATTAGGGATCGCCGTCGAGGTGGGCAGGCCCGAGTCTCGTCTACCGGCGTTTTCCGGTCTCGACGCGCAGCTCCGGGGCGCCGTCTCGGAGCGAGACCTGGGCGCGAACCCACCGCCGAGAGAGCCACGACTGGGCGATGCTGAGCTTCCGGGCGGTCCTCTCGTCACTGCTCACCAGGCGCCACAGATCGCTGACCTCGGCGTAGATCAGCGGTGTGGACCCGTCGTCGCGGTCGAGCTCGGCGAAGCTCACCAGGCGCGCGTCGGCGTCGGCGATCATCGCCCAGCCCCACTCTCCCGTGTCGCTCATGGGGTCGTAGACCGAATAGAGGCTCCCGCGCACGTCGCTGTTGGGCAGCGGGGTCGACTCGATGCGACCGGGCAGCTCGGGGATCGAGCTCGGGTTCATGCGGATATCGACGAGTTGCAGGAATCCCCCCAGGGTGCGCAGGTCCATGGCGGTCATGCGCGCGTAGCCGAGCCACTCTCCACCCGATACGCGCCCGCGTGTGTCGAGCTCCAAACTGCGCACGGAGAGGCCGAAGCCGAGCACGCGGGACAGGACCTCGACTCCACTCTCTGCCATGAGCGATCCGGGGCCCTCGACCAGGTCCCCGGGCAGGAGCGCCAGGGTCCCAAGGGCGTTGGGCCAGGTCTCGAGCGCGAGCACCAGGGCCGCCCCCTCCTCGAATCCGTCGAGGGCCTCGACCAGGGCCTCCGGGTCCGCGTAGATCCCCGTCGCCAGCGGCCGCATGCGTTCGCGCGCGGGCAGGCCCCGGCTGCGCGCACAGATCAGGGCCCCGTCGCACAGGGCCGCGAGGCTCGGGACATCGGCGTCGACCTCGTCGAGGGTGAAGGCCTCGGCCCCGCCGAGCATGGGTATGGCGGTGCTGCTCGGCAGCCAGGCGGCGACGGCCAGGAAGTGCTCGAGGTCGCCCTGGCCCTCGATGCGCACACCGTCGTAGAGGCGGGTGGTCTTGTGCAGACGGGCGAGATCGGCCTCCTCGCGCAGGTGGCGGGCGGCGCCGCTCGGCCGGCCATCCTCGAGCGAGATCAGGGCCCTCGAGATCCGCCCGGCGCGGAGGACCTCGACCAGGCTCGGGCCGTCGACGATCAGGTTGACGTCACCCCGCAAGCTGGCGACCTCGCCGGCCAGGTCGGCCCCGTGCTTGGTCCCGCTGGCGAGCGTGACCGCGGGAACCTCGAGCGCCCGTCGCAGCGCCGCCTCCAAGGGGGCGCTCGCCGGTCCCGGGGGGGCATGAAAAGGCTCGATGAGGTCGAGCTGGATACCCCCCTCGACGTCCCGGGCGACGAGCAGGGGCCGTCCCCCTCCCGCACACAGGCGCAGGTCGTCGAGGCTCGCGCACAGCTTCGCCCAGCGCGACTGCGGCCCGTCCGACTGGCTCCGCAACTGAGCGAACAGGGGCTCGAGGGCCGCCGGATCGCGGATCGGTAGGTACACCCGAAGGTGAATCCCGAGCGCCGCGCCGCGGTCGAGGAGTGCCTGCGCGAGCTCGGGCTCGGGCTCGGGCTCGGGCTCAGGTGGTGTGGACCCGGCTTCGACCTTGGGCCCGCGCCGGGATGTCGGACCGAAGGACAACTTCGTCACATCCTCGGTAGCGAGGCTCTCGCGCAGCGCCTCGGCGCCCTGCGACATCCCGCGTACGGAGAAACTGATGCGCGCGTCGGCCGGGATCCCCAGGTGCGCGAGCGAGTCGTCGACGCGCGGGTTGAAGCCGAGCGCCGCATTGAATTCCAGGAAGCCTCGGAGCTCGCGCTCACCCAGGGGAAGCTCGTGGACCACGGCCTGGAGCAGCGAAGCCTGGACGCTCGCGTAGGCAAAGGCGCCCTCCATGTGCCCGGGCGCGAGGCCGACCGGGTCGCCCTCGAGTGTGCCGAGGCGGTCGTCTTGGGCCGGCGCGCTGGCGCTGTCGCGCGACTCTTGGTCCTCGCCGGAGCTCCCGTGGCGACTGCAGCCCACCGCGCTCGCAGCGATCAATGCAGAGAGCATTGTGGAGATCACGACCACCGTCGGGCTCAGGGCCGCACAGCACAGGGGGAGCCTTCGGCGGGTCCTCATCGCCCCAGGCTACTGGAAGACCTGCCCGGTCCAAACAAAGGTCCGAGCGATGCAGGCGAAGGACCCGCTCACGGTCGATATCGACGTATGTACTGGCGCATCAAAAACCGGCGAAACCACGCGTTGAGGCGCGCGGGCGCCAGCACCAGCCGCCTGTAGACCAGCAGCGAGTGGGCACCCGCGCTGACCCCATGGGGAAAGTCGGCCACGAGCCGGTGGGGGCGCAGCGGCGGCGGTCCCTCGGGGTAGCCGGGGGGCGCTGCGTAGAGCTCGAGGATGTTCGAGCACAGGGTCTGGGCGGCGAAGATCCCCTCGATGGCGCGGGTCATCGTCGGCCACTCGCCGGTCCCGCCGTAGATCCGGGCCACATCTCCACCAGCGAAGATCTCCGGGTCGCCGCCGGGCTCCGGTCGACACTGCAAGCTCGGTCCGACCCGCAGCCAGCCGGCCTCGGTGCGCGCGAGCCCGAAATGATCGAGGACCTCCGGCGGGCGCAGGCCTCCAGCCCACACCCCCATCGAGCAGGGCAGGGCAGCCTGGGTTTGGTCGGCGAGGCGGACCTGCGCAGATCCGTTTTTCAGGGTCAGCAGGCGAGCCCCGAGGTGCAGGGTCACCCCCTGAGCCTCGAGGACCCGGGCCGCCCTGGCCCCGGCGCGCGGGTGGAGGCCGGGCAAGAGCCGGGTCCCGCTGTGGATCAGGGTGACCTCGGGCGCTCGCCAGCCCTGTGGACGAGCCTGGGCCAGGCCCGCCAGTTCCCCGGCGATCTCGACCCCCGTGATCCCTCCGCCGACCACGATCAGCGCGGGTGGCCCCGAGCCTGAATCAGGTTCTGAACCAGGCTCTGAATCCGAACCCGAACCCGAACCCGAATCGGGCGCTCGACAGACTTGGTCCAGCCGGCGTTTGAAGGCCTCGAACTCGGGTTTGGATTTGTAGGCGATCAGACCGTCTCCGCCGGGCAAGCTCGGCGGAGGGCGGACCACCGAGCCCAGCGCGACGACCACGAAGCGCGCCGAGATCCGACGCCCGTCGCTCAGTTCCACGCTGTGGCTGTCCGGGTCGAAGCTCGAGATCTCAGCGGTGATCAGCTGTGCGCCTCGAGACCGGACGAAGGCCGCCGTGTCGAGCACGGTCTCGGCTTCGACCGAGGTCGCCATGCGCTCGCTGAGCAGCTCGTGGGCGAGCGGGATGTAGGGGTGCGTCGTCTGTCGATCGACGACGATGATCTCGAGCTCCCGCCCGCGCCGTCGGTTTCGGATCAGGCGCAGCAGCTCGATGCCCGTGAAGCTCGCCCCCAAGATCAGGAGGTCGGCGTCGTACTCCTCGGGCTCGGGTGGCTCTCGGGTCTCTCGGGTCTGGGACATGAGGCTCAGCTCCCGAGCACGAACACTTTGTCGCGCAGGGCCGCGGGAAAGCGCTCTTGGATCACACGCAGCGCGAACGCCCGGTCGTGACGCAGGCTCCTGTGGACCAGGACCAGGGCCTCACCCTCGAACTGCTCGGCGACCTCGATCAGCTCGTCGATGTGGGTGTGGCCGTAGGCGCGGGTCGAGGCCCGATCTCGGGCGTCGCTCCACGAGGTGCACTCGTGGACCAAGACCTTGCAGCTGCGCATGAGCGGCGACTCGATGAAGGTGTCGATGGTGGTGTCGCCGCTGACACACAAGATCGGCGTGTCGATCTCGTCGGTCACCGCGGTCCCGGCCTCGCGCAGGTCCTGGATCGCTCGGCTGCCCAGGCCCTGGAGCGCAGGCTTGAGCTTGCGGACCCGACGTTCGATCACCCACGCCAGGCTCGGAATACGGTGGTGGGTGCGAATCGCTATCGCCGTCAGATCGCGGCCGACTTGGACCCGATCGCCGGGCGCGGTCGGCCGCAGCTCGTAGTGATAGTCGTTGCCCTCGATCTGTGCCCAGGCTGCGAGCACCTTCTCGAGTCCAGGGGCGAGCTCCTCGGGCAGGTGGATGATGGGCGGCGGCAGGCGCTTCATCCCCCGTTGGGAGACCAGGTAGGGGAGCCCGCCGACGTGGTCCGCGTGCCCATGGCTGATCAGCAGGCGCCTGGCGGAGAAGGCCCAAGGCGGCGCCATGCCGACGTCGAACACGAGCTTCAGATCCGGCGCGTACAGGCAGGTCTCGACCCCGCCCTCGGCGGTGCCCAGGAGCCGCAGACCGGCGACCTCGAGCTCGTCTGCGTCCAGGCGGGGCAAAGCTCGCGGGTTGTAGCACGCACGCAGATCGAGTCCACGCGTCCAGAGATTGGGGCTGGAGACCCTCTAACTGGACAGCCGGAGACCCGCTCACTCGCGCGAGATCGAGATCGTCTCGATCGTAGTGTCTTCGCCCGCGAGCACCCGGCGCTCGAGCTCGCGGATGACCAGCGGATCGTCGCAGCGAGCGAAGATCGTGTACTGGCCGTCGAGACCCGGGGCCACGGCGGTCGTGATGAAGAACTGGCCGGCGCTGCTGTCGGGGGTGCCGTCGTTGGCCATGGCCATGACCCCGGGCTTGTCGAAGAGGGTGCCGACCGAGCCCTCGTCCTGGAGCCGGTAGCCGATCGCCGGGTCGAGGCCGACTCGGCCCCCCTGGACGAACTGGCGCTCGACCGCGCGGTGAAAGGTCAGCCCGTCGTAGTAGGGCCGGCGCACCCAGGTGCCCGTGTCGGGATCGAGGAAGGGGCGGAGCCCACGGGCGAGGCCGATGAAGTCCGAGACCGCCAGCGGCGCCACGTCGGCCAGGAGTCGGCAGTGGACCTCGCCGACATTGGTCACCAAGGTCGCGCGCAGCCGGCCGTCCGCAGGCAGGCCATCGAGGGCCGCCGCGATCGGGAAGCGCCCGGCGTGGGGATCGCCCTGGGCCTGGTTCGTGGCCGCGAGCTCGGGGTCGGCCGGCGGGAAACTGCCGGGTTGGCCCCGGTCACAGGCGAGTACACAGGCGAGTACACAGGCGAGTACACAGCCGAGTACGCAGGCCGAGCCACACGTCGTCCAAGGCGCGAGTGGGGCTGGGCGATGCATGTGAGAGAGTACGGTGGTTCGTCGTTGCGGCAGGCCGAGTCGGCCCCCCTTAAAAAACAAGAGCCGCCTCCAGATTATGGAGACGGCTGTCGAGTGAGCTTGGAAGGAATCGAACCTTCAACCCGCGGATTAAGAGTCCGCTGCTCTGCCAGTTGAGCTACAAGCCCGAGGACGCGAAAACTACACCAATCCGGGGCTCAGGAAAGCCCCCCAGCGTTGTGCTTGCTCACGTCTTCACGGGGGCGCCGGTGGCCTCGCTCAGCTCGGCCTCGCTGACGCCTGGGGCCAGCTCGACCAGCTCGAAGTTCCCCGCGCTCGGTCCCCTGCCGATGCGGAGCACGCCCAGCTCGGTGATCACCAGGTCGACGCAGCGCGGGGCGGTCAGGGGCAGGTCGCAGCGCTCGACGAGCTTGGGTTGGCCGCCCCGGCTGCGGTGGGTCATGAGCGCGATGACCCGGCGCGCGCCAGTGGCCAGGTCCATGGCCCCGCCGATGCCCGCGACCTTCTTGCCGGGGATCATCCAGTTGGCGAGGTCGCCCTGGGCGCCGACCTGCATGGCCCCCAAAATAGCGACGTCGACGTGGCCGCCGCGGATCATGCTGAAGCTCAGGGCGCTGTCGAAGGTGCTGCCCCCGGGCAGCACGGTGACGGTCTGTTTGCCGGCGTTGATGATCTGGGCGTCGACCTCGGCGTCGCGGGGGAAGGGGCCCATGCCGAGCAGGCCGTTCTCCGAGTGCAGGAAGATGTTCTGTTCCGGCGCGATGTGGTTGGCGACCAGGGTCGGGATGCCGATGCCGAGGTTGACGACGCTGTCGCTGGTCAGCTCACGGGCGGCGCGGGCGGCGATTTGATTGCGGTCCCAGGGCATGTGCGGAACTGTATAGTCCGCCGGATGCGAAGGCCTTGGCCAGCGATTGCCCCGACCCTGCTGGCGACGACCCTGCTGGCGATGACCCTGTCGGGCGCGGGCTGCCTCGAGCCTCCGCCCCCGGGCAGCGGACTGGAGGTCCCTGGGGGGGGCGAGGGTGAGAATAGGGGTCCGAGCGAGGGCGAGATCGATCCCGCCCGCCCGCTCGCCGAGCTCTACGCAGTGGGCGAGATCCGGGGCTTCGAGTATGTGCAAGTCGGGACCACGATCGGGCGCTCCTTCGGCCGCTACGATGGTCCCGTCGAGCGCGAGGGGCGGATGCTCTACCAGGTCTCGACCCGGGTCGAGCTCCTGCCCCCCAACGGCAAGCCGCTGCGCTGGGCCTCCGAGCTGCTGCTCGACGAGCGCGGAGATCTGGTCTCGGGCTGGGAGCGCTCGGTCGCCGCCGAGCTGCGCTTTCAGGTCGACCCAGAGGGCGAGCTCCTGACCATCGACGCCGACGCCGGGCTCCCCGAGGTCGCGCGTGAGGAGCTCGGCTACCCGGCGGGGACGGCGTTCATGGGCTACATGTCCACGGTCCACGAGGAGCTCATGTTCGGGACCCGGGTGCTCACGGTAGGGGAGAACAGCTGGCGCCTGGTCAGCCTGTCGGCGGGCCGGGCCGACCCGTGGACGGCCCAGGCCTCGCGCAAGGGCAAGACCGTGGTCCTCGACACCAGCTTGGGTGAGGAGATCTGGCTCGAGGATGGCCGCATCACCCGCATCGAGGTCCCCGACGACCAGCTCGTGGTCACGGTCATGGCCCACCCGGCCTGGCCGAGCTGGGAGGTGACCGGGCCCGAGGCCCTGCGCTACACGCCCCCGGCTCACGCGAGCTTTGCGATCCGGGCGGTGGAGCTCCCGGGTCGGTCGGGCCAGCCACAGCTGCGGGGCGAGGTCCTGGTCCCCGACCCCGAGGTCCACGGTCCTGGGCCCTACCCAGGGGTGGTGTTCCTCGCCGGCAGCGTCTCGGCGGACCGCTATGGCTTCGCGGGTCCGCCGGCGGTCGACATCGGCTACCACGAGGTCACCGATGCCCTCGCCGACGCCGGCTTCGTGGTCATCCGCTACGACGAGCGGGGCGTGGGTGAGAGCGAGGCTGGGACCCTGTCGTGGGCAGGCCAGCGCGAGGACGCTCAGCGGGCCTTTCGCACGCTCTTGGTCCAGCCCGAGCTCGACCCCGATCGGGTCCTGGCGGTCGGCCACGCCGAGGGCGGCTGGCGGGCCCTCGCGCTCGCGGCGATGCGGCCCAAAGAGGTCGTGGGTGTGGTGCTCTTGGCGACCCCGGGGCGGAGCTACCGGGAGCTGTTCGCGGCCCAGCCGGAGATCTTGGCGGCCCTCGAGAGCGGTGAGGGCCTGCCGGAGAACCTCCAGTCTATGGCCCAGTGGTACGGCGAGATCCTCGTCGAAGATCCGGACGCGCTGATCTTCAAGGCCCGGGTGCCGATCTGGCTGGCCCAGGGGGGGCGCGACTTCGAGGTCGATCCCATCAAGGACGTGGCCGCGCTCCAGGGCGCCGCACACAAGTACAGGCGGGACCTGTCGGTGCGCCGCTTCAAGGACCTCGACCACCACTTCAAGCTCGCGGCCGAGGGGGCGAGCCACGCCTCTTACCTCGAGTCCCGGCGCGTCGACCGGGGCTTCCTCGAGGCGCTCACGACTTGGGCGACCAAGACCGCCGGAGGCCGATGAGAGAGACCGCCGGAGGCCGATGAGAGAGACCGGAGGCTGAGGAGAACCAACTGAACAGCCCGGGCTCGCGCGGCGGCGAAGGCCCGGGCTGATGCCCTCCCCCGACTCGACCCTAGCCAGGTTGTCGGTCGGGGTTGTCGGTCGGGGTTGTCGGTCGGGACCGGTCGGCGCCGGCCCGAGTGGCTCAGAAGTTCTCGAGCAGGGAGGCCTTCTTGTCCGAGTACTCCTGGTCGGTCAGGAGGCCCGCATCGAAGGCCGCCTTGAGCTTGATGAGCTTGCTCTGGATGTCGTTGCCGCCGGCGGGGGCGGCCGGCGCAGGCGCCTGAGCACCGCCTCCTGCCGGGTGCCACCCAGCCTGCTGACCCTGCTGGGGCGGCTGGCCCTGGGGCGGTCGACCCTGCTGCTGACCTTGGGGAGGCTGGCCCTGGTACTGCTGGGGCGGGTAGCCCTGTTGCTGGGGCGGGTAGCCCTGTTGCTGGGGAGGCTGGCCCTGGTACTGCTGGGGCGGGTAGCCCTGGCGCGGCGGGTAGCCCTGCTGGGGCTGGCCCTGGTACTGCTGGGGCGGGTAGCCCTGCTGCTGTTGCTGCATGCCCATGGCCTGGGGGTTCATCATGTTGCCCATCATGTTGCCCATGCCCATGCCCATGCCCATGCCCATGCCGGCGCCCATGATGCCGCCACCCCCACCCTTGTGGGCGTTCGCGGCCGCGTCGCGCATGGCCTGCATACCCTCCCAGGCCATCGTGTTGTCGACGCCGCGGGCGGCCTGAGCGGCCGCGTCCTCGATCGCCTTTTGGATCGCGGGTGGCAAGGTGATGCTCTCGATCAAGAAGCTCGTCAGCTCCAGACCCAGGGCCTGGAGATCCTGAGAGATGCTGGTCTTGACCTGATCTGCGAGCACGTCGACGTGCCCCGCGATGTCGCCCACGCTGATCTTGGCTTTGTTCGCGGCCTTGCCGAAGGCCTGCAATACCCGGCTCTTCACGAAGCGCTCGATGTCGTCGGTGGTCACCGTCGAGCTGGTACCGACCACTTCTTTGAAAAACACACTCGGGTCGCCGATACGGAAGTTGTAGGAGCCGAAGGCCCGGATCGGCACGCGCCCCGGGCGGTTGCCGACCGCGAACTCTGGATCACGAATGATGATCGGGTTGGGCGTACCCCACTTTTGGTCGAGGTACTGGCGGAGGTTGATGAAGTAGACCTCGGCCTTGAAGGGGCTCTCGAACCCATACTTCCACCCCTTGATGGTGGACAGCACAGGCATGTTTTGGGTCGAGAGGGTGTGTGTGCCCGGACCGAACACGTCGGCCATGACCCCCTCGTTGATCAAGATGGCGGCCTGCCCCTGGCGGCACACCAGCTTGGCGCCATTCTTGATCTGGTGATCCTTGTCGGGGAAGCGCCAGACGAGCGTGTAGTTGGTGTCGTCGAGCCACTCGATAATTTCGATGAGCTCGTTACGGATCAGGTCCATCAATCCCATAGCTGTCGTTCGCTTTCGTGTTGGGCCCAGGGGTGGGCGTGCGAGGTGGAGAGGGCGCGCCTGGTGCAGGGCGCACAACTCGGAGCACAGAGCTTCATTCCGCGGCCGAGAGGTCGACCTTCTTCGCCGCCTGCTCGATCGCGCCGAACTCGGCGTTGTTCAAGTCGAACACGTCGGCAAACTCACCGATCGCCTGGCGCTCGTTGTCGGTGTACACGCCGTCGGCGTGGACCAGGGCGACCGCGATCTTCATGAATACGCGGCGCAGCAGGGCGCTCTCCAGTGTGGTCGCAACCTCGAGGGGCTGAAACCCATCGGCGGTAACCTGCTCCCAGGGCAGCTCGCTGCCGGCGTCGGTGAGGAACTCTTTGATCAGCGCCTCCTCGCGGGCGTCGGCGTCACCGTCGATGGTCGCCAGGTACCAGAGGCCGCGGGCGAAGACCTCGACCTCTTCGGGTCGCAGTCCGTCGTCGTTGTGTTCCGCCATCGCAGCGATGCTACGGCGCGGGCAGGGCGAGTCAAAACAAAAAAATAAATACGCCCGCAGCTGGGCTGCGGGCGCTCGACTCGAATCGATGGGACGAAGAAATGAGAGGAAATCAGATCGCTCGGTGTGGCTCGTGAGCGAGGGTCTCGGCGGCGAGGGCCTCGGCGGCGAAGGCATCGGCTTCGATGACCTCGAAGTCGCGCTCGAACACCAAGCTGCGGTCGCTGCCCTCGACGCTGTAGACCTCGATGCGCCAACTGCCGGCGTGGTCGCGGGGGTCGAAAGTGGCCGCGAGGTCGGGGTCCATCTCCACCAGGGGTTGGGCCAGGGGCAAGCTCGCCGCGACGGAGAGGGTCTCCGCGGGGTGCAGGAAGCCCATGGTCTCACGCTTGGTCTCGCCGTGGGTCCACACATAGGTCACGGGTCGGGGCTGGCTCAGGTCGTCCGCGCGCAGGTAGAGGTAGATGCCCTCACCGGTGGCGAAGCGGGTCGCGTCCTCGATGGGCCCCTCGGCTTGGTTGGCGAGCACACCCGTGACCGCGAGCCGCTCGGCGCGCTGAGGTTCGGCGAGGTTGTTGGCCGCGAGCACGCTCTGCTGCGAGCCCGGGCGGAGCTGGCCGTCGGCCTGAAGATCGGCCGCCGTAATCGGGGCATCGGCGCATGCGACGCTAAACAGGATGAGCGCCGCGGCAAGCAGAGAGGTACGCACTACGGGGATCCCATGCGGTTCCCGTGCCAAATCAAGTATTCGACAATTTCAAGATCTTAGGAGACCCCGGATCAGCGTTCGGCGACTATTCAGAGCAAATAAACTATATATTGCATCTTCTTCGAACCGGCCTCGGGGTCGGTCTGGGCGCGTGCCCGCCCGCTCGTGGCCGAGATCTCCGCGCAGGCCGCTGCGCTATGCTGACCGACGATGCGCTCACTGCGACTGGGGTCGACCCTGCTCCCTCTGGCTCTGTCGACCCTGGGTCTGGCGGGTCTGGGTCTAGGCCTGGGCTGTGACGCCAGGCGTGACGCGGGCCGCGCTGGTGACGACGCCGGATCGGTCCCCGAAGTGGGGTCGGCCGAAGAAGAAGAGGGAGAAGGTGAGTCGGACGCCCTGTCCGAGCTGAGTCCCGAGCAGCGCCTCGCCGCGCTGAACCTCGACGAGCGCAGCTTTCCCCTCTTGGTCTGGTCGATCGACGTGGTCCGCCAAGATTACTTCGACAAACATCGCTTCGATCCACGGGGCCAGCTGGAGACGGCTGGAGAGCTCCTGGGCCTGCACACTCCCGAGTTTTTTTCGGAGCTGCGCGGCGAGGGGGCGAAGCGGGTCTTGGGGGTCACGGTGCGCGACCAAAGCAGGGATTTTCCGCTCGCCGAGGTCGACGATCTCGGCGCGGCGGCGGACCTGTTGGAGCAGGTCCTCGTGTTCACGGCCGAGGTCCTCTCGCTCGAGGACGAGCCCCTGCACGAGCTCGAGTACGTGGCCATCAACGGGTTTTTGTCTCCCCTCGATCCTCACACGATCTTGCTGACGCCAGAGGAGAGCGCCGAACTCGGGGTCAAGACTCGGGGCAGCTTCGGGGGCATCGGGGCGGAGATCGTCGCTCGGGATCGTCGGATCTGGGTCGCCCGTGTGCTGCCCGGCTCGCCGGCCGAGGCCGCCGGGCTCCTGGCCGAGGATGTGATCTTGAAGGTCGACGAGCAGTCGACGGTCAACCTGAGCTCGAGCGACGCCCAGGGCCTGCTGCGTGGGCCCATCGACTCTCAGGTCGTGCTCCAGATCCGCCGTGGCGACGCCCGCAAGTCGATCACGATCACCCGCGGGCTGATCTCCATCCCCACGGTGATCGCGCAGATGCTTCCCGACCGGGTCGGCTACCTGCAGATCACGACCTTCCAAGAGGACACGGCCCAGAAGCTGCGCGAGGCCCTCGAGGGCTTCCAGGCCGAGGGCGAACTCTCCGGGCTGGTCATCGATCTGCGCGGGAATGTCGGTGGGCTCCTGGGCCAGGCGGTGGGGATCCTCGATCAGTTCGTGCAGGGGGGGGAGCTCGTGATCGTGCGCTCGGCCGCGGGCCGGGAGTCCGAAGAGGCGACCGAGGAGCTCGCCCTGCCCATGTCCGTACCCGTGGTGACCCTGGTCGACGAGAACGCGGCCTCGGCCTCGGAGATCGTCGGTGGGTCCATGAAGCACCTCGATCGGGGGGTGATCTTGGGGCGCTCGAGCTTCGGCAAGGGCACGGTCCAGGAGCTGCGCAAGGCGACCCCCTACGGTCGGGAGGTCGCCCTCAAGATGACGATCGCCGAGTACCGGGTGGCCGGGGATCGGAAGATCCAGAGCATCGGTGTGATCCCCGATCTGCGCCTGATCCCGGTCGAGCTGCTCGACTTCGTGGGTGTGGCCCGGCTCTACGACATCGAGCGTTTCGAGCGTCGGCGCGAGCGTGCGCGCACGGCCCATCTGCCCTCGGCGGTGCACGACGCCGACATCGACGCCGAGATCGCTATCGGCCGCCGGGGCCTCTCGCTGCGCTACCTGCTCGGGGAGCCGCCCGACTCGAGTACCGATTCGAGCGCCGATTCGAGCGCCGGGAACGAGGACAGCCCCTGGCAGATGCGGGATCCCGAGATCCGGCTCGCCCGCGAAGTCGCCCTGGCTCTGGTCGGGCACGAGGGTCGGCGGGCCCAGCTCGGGGCCCTACCGGGGATCGTCGCAGATCTGAAGCTGGCGCGGGCGGAGGCCCTGCGGGCGGGTATCGAGCGCTGGAAGATCGACTGGTCGCCGGTCGACGAGCCCGAAGATCGGGACGCCCCCCTCGAGGTCGCGGCGACCATCGTCGGCGACGGACCACGGACCGCGGGGGAGCCGTTCCGGCTTCACGTCGAGGTCCACAACCCGGGCGAGCGGACCCTCGAGCAGGTCCACCTGATCACCGATTGCAGCCGCGACGAACTCGACGGGATCGAGCTGCTCATCGGCCGTCTCGAGCCCGGGGCCAGCGAGAGCCGAGACGTCGATCTCCAGGTCCTGCCGTGGCACCCGGACTTCGTCGACACGCTGACGGTGGCCGCCCACGTCGGTGAGCCCAACGGGGTCGCCAACGGAGAGGCCGAGGTCGAACTCGCGGTCCGCGGCGCGCCCCGGCCCCGGTTCTCGTTCGACTATTGGATCATCGATGACCCCCACCTGGCGGCGAAGGGCCCTCAGCGGCCTCCCCATGAGCCGTGGCCCGACGAGCAAGCGTTCACCATTTCGGGTAACGGCGACGGCCTGCTCCAGCCTGGGGAGCGTGTCTTGCTGGGGTTTCGGGCCCACAACAGCTCGGGTCAGGCCCCCGATGCGAGGGTCTTGCTCCGCAATCTCTCGGGTCGCCAGGGCCTGCTCGAGGAGGGAGCCTTCGCCTACGGCGCGCTGGGGTCGAGTGAGGGCGGGACGACGGGGGAGGGCAGCTTCGTCGGCGCGTTCGGGATCTCGATCTCCCCGACGGCCGATCCGGCCCTGCCGCTCGAGCTCGAGCTGATCGTCGGTGACGCGGTGCTGCGCGAGAGCGTCGACGACAAGCTCCGGTTTCGCATCGTCCCCGGCCGGGACGCGGCGGTGCTCCGCGATCACCCGAGTCGCTGGACCGCGCGGGGCGAGGACGGGATCCGGGTCTACAACGGCGCCGACGGCTCGGCTCCGGTGGTCGCCGAACTCGAAGCCGGGTCCGTGCTCTCGATCACCGCGGAGGTCGACGGATGGCTGGCCCTCGACGGCGCGCGTGGCGAGGGGCGCAGGCTGTGGGTGCCCAAGGATCTGTTCGAGTCCGGGGGCGGGGCGATCACGGCCTTGCCCAAGGTCCACCGGATGGTCGATCCACCCGTGCTCGTGGAGCTGACGGCTGGTGGACAGACCGTCGACGGTGACCCGGAGGGCGAGGGCGACGCCGGGCGTCCTGGGGTCGTCTCCGGCCCGAGCGTGACCATCGCGGGTCTCGTCGAGCACCACATCCGGGTCCGCGATGTGGTCGTGACCGTGCGCGCCGCCGGCCCGGCCCAGCCCGAGCGCAAAGTGTTCTACCTGGCCAACCGGGCGCTCGACGGCGGGCCGGCCAAGCAGCTGCGCTTCAGCACGGAGGTGCCCCTGGCGGTAGGCAGCAATCGGGTGACGATCGTGATCCGCGACCAGGACAAGGTCGAGCGGCGGCGAGATCTGTGGCTGTTTCGAACCGAGTGAGTGGGAACCTTCTCGCGGGTCCACAGTCTGACCCCTCGTGCACCGCGCTGAGACTCCCCCGGTGGGTCCCTCATGGTATAGCGAGCAGCCCGTGACCGACCCCAAGGACCCCGCGACCAAGGAAAACGAGGATCTGAACCTCGACGATCTGGATGGTCTGGACGGTGACGGTTTTGAGCGCGAGCTCGCCGACGCTCGGGCCAGCGCGGCGGGCGAGGGGGGCGATGAGACCCCCTATACCCAGGAGGAGGTCGGCCTGCGCAGCAAGCTCGGCTGGGGCCGCTCGCCGATCATCTCGGTGGCGGTCATCGTCGTCGGCCTGTTCCTGTTGGTAGCGACCTGGGCCGACTTCGCCTACTTCCTGCGTGTGGTTCAGGGCGAGCCCCGGGAGCTCGGCACGGTCGCGGATATCTATCAACGCGGAGCCTTTACCGAGCGCTTCGACAACGAGTGGGTTCACCTCGAGGCCGAGCCCGACGTTCAGCACGCCGCGCGGATGCAGTCCCGCGACCAGTGGATCGGCTTCCTGCGTGTGGTCGGGGCCGACGCCTCGCTCTTTGTCGGGGTCCCGCGGGTCGGTGAGAAGGTCAACAACCAATTTCCGGGCGAGTTCACAGGTCGGATGCGGCGCCTAGATCGGGCCCCGCGCTGGGACAAGATCAAAGAATTTTTTACGGCCGAGGAGCTGATCGACATCGTCGATCTCGTGCCCGAGTCGGTGGTCGAGGCGGTCGCCGCGGGCAGCCGCGACCGCGAGGTCGAGACCGCCGAGCGTGGGGCGACCGAACTCGGCGACGACGAGCTGGTCAGGGTATTGGTCCGCCTGCCGGTGGGCCTGGCTCAGCTCGGCCGTGAGACCTGGAAGACCCAGGCTGAGGCCGAGGGGGCGATCTCGGCCCTGGGCGCACCCTACGCGTTCGTCGAGCGCCGGAGCATGGTCTGGGTGTTCGCAGTCGCGGTCGGTGACGATCCGGACGTCGAGGTGTTTCAGAAGCTGACCCGGCGCCTCAACGGCGGCGACGACCTCGTCGGTGCCGACCCCAAAAAAGGCGGCTTGGTCCTGCCCCGGCGAGCGACCTACCTCGCCCACGCGGGTGACCTGCTCGTCGAGAGTGGGATGCTCAGTTTCACCTACGGTGACAACACGGCCGAGACCGGCTGGGTCGTCGAGGGTGCTCGGCTCGAGCCGATCGTCCTCGAGGCGGGCCGCCTGAGTGTGCCCGTGGACGCCATCGAGGAGCTCCGCGTCGAGCGGATGTTGAACATCGATCCCAAGGGCTACCTGCTCATGGTCGACCAGGCCCCCGCCGACGTCTGGCCCTCGGCGCTCATGTTCGGGGCCGTCCTCGGGGTGGTGTTGCTGAACCTCTGGGCGCTCTTGACCACGCTCCGGCGCCGGCGCGCGGGCGAGGTCCAAGCAGCTGCCGCCTGAATCCACCTGAAGACCGGGTTGGCTCAGGCTGAGTCCGGGCCGGCTCAGCCTGAGACCGGGCCGATTCTGCGCGGAGCCCAGGCCCCGGTTGCACGGCCGTCCGGACAGCGTGCAGCCAGGCCCGTCAGCGGCTCGAATTTTCGCTGCGTTTTGGATCTGCGCTCGACCCTGTACAATGCGACGGCCGTGGCCGACCGCTCGACCACTCTGCGCTTCCTGGGCACCGGGGGAGCGTTCTCTCGTCGGTATGGGACCACCTGTTCTCTGGTGACGCTGCCCTCCGGCGACCGTTGGTTGATCGACTGTGGGCGCCAAGCCCCGGACCAGCTGTGGCACGCGGGGATCGAGTGGCACGATATCGCCGGTCAGATCATCACCCACGTCCACGGAGACCATATCTTCGGGCTCGAGGATTTCGCCTTTCAGCGCTACTACCAGTCGGGCTCGGACATCCCCGGGGTCATGGCTGGAGGTCCCAAGCCTGACTTCGTCGCTCATGGAGCCGTGCGCGTGGAGGTCTGGGAGTCGCTCGCGCCCTCGCTGCGCTACCTCAAGATCGACGACGATCCCCGGGCGGGGCTGCTCGAGTCCTACTTCGACGTGCTCGAACCCATCGCCCACGAGCCGCCGGCCGAGCAGCCCTGGCGACACAGCGAGACCTACCTGTGTGGGGGCATGCCCGTGACCTTGCGCGAGAGTGAGCACGTGCCGGGTAAACCCTCGTGCACCCTCGAGCTCGACGTGGGCGAGGGCCGGATCGCGTGGTGGAGCGGCGACTCGATCGTGGACGCCGAGCGGCTGATCGCCCTCGAGCCCAGGACCAACATCTACTTCCACGATTGCACCTTCACCGACTACCCAGGTCAGGTCCACGGCGCCTTTCGGCTGCTCGAGGCGCTGCCCGAGGCGGTGCGCCACAAGATGGTGCTCATGCACCACGAAGACGACATCGCCGAACACCGCCGGCAGGTCGAGGCGCTCGGCTTCCGAATCGGCGTGCCCGGACAGGTCTACGATCTGATCAGCGGTGTGTTGATCGGTACCGAGGACGCGGTTCGCTGACCAGGGTTTGGGGTTCAGGGTTTGGGGTTCAGAGCCGGTCGATGAGCTCGGCGAAGTTGCAGGGCCGGTGCCGAATATCGAGCTGCTGGACTAAAATTCGGTCCCAGGCGGTCCGGCAGGCCCCGGGAGATCCTGGCAAAAGGAACACGTAGGTCTGGGCGCACAGGGCCGCCTCGGCTCGGCTCTGGATCGTCGACGTGCCAATCTCTTCATAGGACAACCACCGGAACAGCTCGCCGAAGCCGGGGATGGGCTTGGTGACCAGCGGCGCCAGGGCCTCGGGGGTGATGTCGCGGGCGGTCACCCCCGTGCCCCCTGTGACCAGGACGACCTGGATCTCGGGAGCGTCGATCCAGGTCGAGAGCTGGGCCCGGATCGTGAGCAGGTCGTCTTTGACCAGGGTGCGGGCGCTCAGGGTGTGGCCGGCTTCGACGAGGCGCTCGCTCAACACCGCGCCGCTCTCGTCGTCGGCCCGCGTTCGGGTGTCGGAGACGGTGAGCACCGCGACACGCAGGGACAGGGCTTCGCGTTGGGTATTGCTCATGGTGGGCAGTGTACGCGGAGGGGCCCTGTCTTTGCGCTGCGCGGCTTTGCGCTGCGCGGCCGCGCGTGGCATGGCTTAGCCGATGCCTGTTACCGCGCTCTTGGGTCTGGCCCTGCTCTCCCCTCCGACCCTGCCCTCGGAGACCGGAGCTGGCGAGGTGGTCGAGTCGCCCTCCGAGCCGGAGGCCGAGCCCATCGAGGTCGAGGCGCCACCCAAACCCGAGCCGGAGACCGAGGTCACACCCGAGCCGGAGACCGAGGTCACACCCGAGCCCCAGGCCGACCCCCCCGTGCAGCAACCGATCGGACCTGCACCCGCACCTATGAGCCCGAGCGTGGCTCCGGTGCCGGTCGGCGATGTCCCGGCACCGTCGGGCTCACCTGCGATCGCGGGGCGGGAGCTCCCGGAGCCGGAACCGGAGTCCGAACCGGAGCCCGAACCGGAACCCGAGCCCGAGCCCGAGACCGACAAGAAGCTCGGCGGCTTCCGCCTGTTTCGCTTCGGCATCGCCCCACGTATCGGCTACACACACGGCACCAGCGACAAGGATGGGGTCTTCGACCGTGACAAGTCGATCGCCAACTCGATCGACAACGGCGAGGTCACGACCTCGGGCGCGGGGGACCTCGGGGCGACCCAGTTCGGCGGTGTCCAGTATGGTTTCATCCTCGATGCGGAGGTCGTGGGTATCAACCTGTGGCTCGACTTTCACAAGTTCTTCCGCCCCGGTGGGATGTGGAGCCTGCTCTTGGGCTACGACCACGAGTTTGGTCTCGGGAAGCGAGTGCGACTCGATGTGGCTGTGGGTGGCGGTCTCAACAATGTGTTTTTTGGCTCCGCGCTCTCGGATCTCTACTACGACGAGACGGACCCGACCGCGGTCAACATCGCGACTTTGGGGGTCGAGGGCCGGGCGATGGCGGACCTGCACATCAAGCTGGTCGGTCCGCTCTACACGGGGCCCTACCTGATGGCGGGCTACCACTACCTGTGGTCGGCCAACGTCGCCGAGGTGACCACTGAAAAGGGGCTGCACTACAGTATGGGCTGGAGCCTGCGCCTCGACTTTGCGGCCCCCAAGCTCATCGGCGGCAGACACAAGGGCTAGCAGCCCGTGGCGAAACCCCTCACGACACCTCGCTTGGCCCTTTCGCCGATGGCAGTGTTGCCGAAACTTGCAGTACGCCCGGTACAGCGGCGTTTCAGCGCCTTGCCCTCGACGAAAAATCCGGCGCGAGGCGCCGAGATGGTGAAACCCTACTCGATGCAGTTGTCGCCGAGGCTCGGGGGCACCTGAATCACGACCTTCCGGTCGAAGGTCAAAAGATCGCCTTCGGCGGTCTCGAGCTCCGCGTGGATCGTGGCTGGGAGCTCATCGACATCGCAGGGGTTGATGAGCTCGTCGGGGACGAACAAGGTCGCGTAGATGAACTCGTAGCTGCCATCCTCGAGGATCTCGAAGGGCATGGGGTAGTTGGCGATTCGCGCAAAGTGACCACCGAAGCCGATGTTGAAGCCCTCGACATCCAGGTATATGTCGAGGATCGGGATGTCTGGGTCGGTGTAGTCTTTGGGGTCTTCGGGCAGGGCGAACCTGCCAGCGCGGATCGGCATGGGGAACATGAGCAGGCCCTGGCCGCCGAGGACCATCTCGAGCGGACCCTGGGTCTCGAGCTCCGCCCACTCGAACTCGCCTTGGCCGACCTCGAACCAGGCGTCGCTGTTGCCGCCGCTGTCGCCGCTGTTGCCGTCGTTACTGCCGTCGCCGTCGCCGTCGCCGTACAAGGGCGCCGAGGGATCGCAGCCCGAGAGCAGCGCGCAGGTGATCGTCAGCGCAGACCAGGCGGCGAAACGAGCGGAGCCTTGCTGGGACCGAGGCATAAGGAGAACTTGACCAACTTTGGGTCGCCAGGCAAGGGCCGTAAATCAGCGCAGATTCCAGTGATCGGATCGCGAGGCTGAGGGTACCCATCCAGGCCCGCCTGTCCGGCGCGTTCGGGGCCGGACAGGCGAGCCGGGATCCTCTGGAGGGTCAGAGCGGGTCGATGATCGTGATGATCTCGGCGGTGCTCGGATCGAAGGCGCCCATCGTGCGGGGATAGACGAGCAGCGAGACCGTCGCGGGTGTCCCCTGTAGACCGTAGAACACGGCTGAGCTCCACAGGGCATCGAGGGTGAGTTCGCTGGCCTCGGACAGGGTGAAGGGATCTTCTGAGTTGGTCACGTCGTAGGACCAAACGTCGAGGGCAAAGCCGGGGGTCGGGCTGAAGCAGTCTGGACCGAGGGTCGCGGGTTCGGCGACGCTGTTGGGGACATTGATGTCACCGGTGCCGGCCCACACGATGCCCGCGTCGAAGACCAGGCCCGAGTGTTCACCGACGACCGCGAGCCCGCCGAAGTCGCCGGGCTCTGCGTAGAGCACGTAGTCGTGCTCGGACTGGCTGATGTCCGTACCGCCCCAGGTGCTCAGGGCCAGGGCTTCGCCCAAACTCGGTGCGGGCCCGTTGTCCCTGCATTCGCGGCTCCAACCCAGGAACTCGCCGCTTTGGTAGCTGTTGCGGATGACGATGGCGCAGGACTGCAGGCCGTCATCTTCGAAGAGCTCCGAAACGGCGTCGACGGCCTGGCTGCACGCTGGAGAAATACCGGTGTCCTCGGAGTCGGAGTCGGAGTCCTCGGTATCGGAGTCGGTATCCTCGGTATCGGAGTCGGTATCCTCGGAGTCGGTGCCGGTGTCCTCGATGTCGGGTTCGGTCGTATCGTCCGAATCCTCGTCGCTGTCTTCGGTGCCGGTGTCTCCGTCGAGCTGACCGATCTCCTTGGAGGAGATGGTGCAACCGAGGGAGATAGACACGCAGGCCACAGTGGTGAGGGCAACTGTCGTCAGGCCAAATTCAGGGAGATCTCGTCGTAGTCGCATTGCTTCCAACATGGCCGGGTCTCAGTGATCCGTTCATTTGGGGTCCTCAAGAGGGGGGCGAGCTCAGACCACCGGCACATCTGGGATCTCGCGCGGATCTCCGTACCGTCCGTGGCCGAACTCAGGACGTCGCCTCGCGGGGTCCCGCCGCGGGCTGTGAACTTGTCAGAGGGTCGGGCAAGCGTCGTCGATCCGAGAGTCGTCGAGGTGTCCCCTCTCGCGCAGTACCGCGGCGCTGTGTTGGGCGTCCCCTGTTCGTCCGAGGGCGCACAGGACCTCGAGGCGGATGAGCTCCCGCTCGTCGACCAGCTGGCCGTGAGGGAAGGCCTCCCGGTGGCGCGCCAACAGAGCGAGGGTGGCGGTGGGGGAGGAGGCCGTGCGGGCCGCGCGGATGAGCTCGAGCTCTGCGCTCAGAGAGTCTCCCGTCCCAGGTTCCGAGCCCGCTCTGGCAGACCCAGGGTCGCCACTGCCGACAGGGTCATCTCCAAGGCTATCTCCAGCGGACCCAGGGTCATCTCCAGCGGCCCGATTTAGGTCATTGCTGGCAGACCCAGGGTCATCTCCAGCGGCCCCAGGGTCATCTCCAGCGGCCCGATTTAGGTCATTGCTGGCGGACCCAGGCTCATCTCCAGCGGACCCGGGGTCGCTACTGTCGGCGGACCCAGCGGACTCGGGGTCGCTGGCAAAGGGGAGGACGGCCCGCTTTGGGTCGCTGAGATCGAGGGTGTCCGAGGCAGCTCGGACCGGTTCGGGCGTCGGTTCGTGGGTCGCGGGAGAGTCGGCAGGGACGACCGCGCGGACAGCGAGGACCGCCAGGCGAAGGACGGCCAGGCCGGCCACAGTCACGGCGGCGGTGGCGGTGGCGACCTTGGCCATCCAGGCGAAGGAGGTGCTCCCAGGACTGGACAGGGGGACGCTCGAAGTCTCTGGACTGGGCTTTGGTCCATCGATCTCCGAGTCCGAATCCAGGCCGGAATCTGGGCCCGGGTTTGGGTCGAGTCGGGTAGCGACGGCGGACCATATTCGGGCTCGGGCCCGCAGGTCGGGGCCGGTGGCGTCGCGCAGCTCGGCGAATTCATCCCAGTCGTCCGGCACGGAAGGGGAGAGCTCGGGCAGCGATCCCGGATTTGGCTTGCGACTCATGGGAGACCTCCTGTCGCCCCGGGGATCTCGAGCTCGAGCTCGACCTCGGAGATGGCCGCGCTGATCCGAGCGCGAGCCCTGCGTAGACGGGTGTAGATGGTGTTGACGTTACAATCGAGGAGTTCGGCGATCGCTGGCGCGGTCATGGATTCGAGCGTGGCGAGCACAAAGACCTCGCGGAGTTTGGGGTCGAGGCGGTCGATGGCCTCGGCGAGGGTCCGGAGCCGAGCCCGGTGATCGAGGCGTTGGTCGAGGCCGGGCGCGGGCGCGGGCAAGAGCGCGGCCAGCGAGCCGTGTTTGCGCCGCAGCCGGTTTTGGGTGCGGCGGTGGGTCGCAGCCACACGGCGGACGACCCCCCATAGCCACGCGCGCATGCTCGCCCGCCCCTCCCACGCGCCCCAGTGCCGGTGCGTGACGAGGAACACCTCTTGTGTCGTGTCTTCGAGGGCCGAGGGTTCGACCCCGCGGCGGGCCAAGGCGCGCCACACAAAGCCGACGTGCTCCTCGTAGGCGGCCTCGAAGGCCGCGGGGGAAACGCTGTGGCGCAGGGCCATCGCATCCCCATGGCCACCTCGCTCGCGATCCATTCGTATCGGTCCAGAAATTGTGGCCTCCTTCACGGAAGGCGCAGCTCGACGCCAGCGAGAGCACGGACGCCGACGGGGGTGAGACGCTGGATCTCCTGGTCTCCGATCGAGAACCGGCCGCCCTGGAGGGGCACCGCGAGCTGGAGCTCGACCCCTATCGCCAGGCGATCGATGGGCACAAAAACCAGGCCCTGCCCGACACCGATGGCGAACCAGGTGAACGCGGCTTCGAGGGCGACGGGGAGCTCGTCCACGCCGCGCCCGTGGACGCGACCGAGTTCGAGGGTCGGGCACAGGGGGAGCTCGATCCGAGCCCGAGGTCCGAGGGTCGGGACGAAGCAGCCGCGGGCGAGGATGAACCACCCGTCGAAGGTCCCGCCGAGCTGGGGGCCGCGTCGGACCGTGCGCGGGAGGGTCCAGGCGCCACCCAGTTCGGCGCGCCAGTTGGAGCCGAGGATGGCCAGGGCACCGCCGAGGGTGGCCGTGCCTGTGTCTGTGGGCCCGAAGCCCCCTCCGACGAAGGTACGCACGCCGAGGCGGAGCCCCTGGGGCGCCGGGGAGGAGTTGGATTCTCCCCGTTGGGACCGCCAGTTTTCGGGCTCGGGCTCGGGCTCGGGTTCGGGTTTGGGTTCAGGTTCGGGCTCGTGACGCGGAGGGTCGTCGTGGGCGGCGGAGGTACGCGCGCGGCCCAGCGTCTGTGCGCTGGCGACAGGGTCGAGGAAGACCGCGATCAGCAGCGACGCGGCGCGCTGTGCCTCTTCACAGTCGGCAGCCTCGAGGTTGCGGTGGAGCTCGCCGTGTCGGTCGTGGATGGTGAGCGCAAGGGCGATCCCCCCTGGACTCGGCTCGAGTTCGACCCGGATTTCGACCGAGCTGTCCGCGCGGTGTGTGAGTCCGGGCGCGAGGTGCTCGATCTGTTCGAGCGTCGGTCCGGGGCCCGGGCAGGTGTCGGGGGCGGACCAGTTCAGAGCGAGGGGCCGCGCGGCGTCGTGGTCGGGTCGCTGTACGGGGGGCCCGAGCAACCACACGGCTATCGAGAAGGCCCCGAGCACAGGCCACACTCTGACACGGGATCGGCGAGTGGTCGGGTTCGGTGAGAGTGAGGTCGGGGGTGGTCAGGGTCGTCGGCCCGCGGGCGGCAGGGCGCGCTGACCGTAGCCGTCGTGCTCGGAGGAGGGCGTCGCCGGGAGAGCGGCCGGGCCAGCGGTCTCGGCCTCGATCAGGGCGTGGGCCAAGGTCGCGCGGGCGTTCTTGATGGCTCGCGGTCGTGCGGTCACCAGACTGAACAGGCCCAGGGCGCCCAGCCCGATCGCGCCACCGACCAAGGTGGCGCCGATGAACCCGGGGATGATCAATCCGGCGATCGCAAACAGGCCGATGCTGGCGCCGAAGCCCATGCCCATGAGGGTCCGACGGCTGCGCATGGGGGTCGCGTCGATGTCGACGCGGACCAGCGAACCCTGGGCGCCGTCGCTCTGGGCCTGAATGCGGTAGACCACGCCGGTGGGCTCGTCGTAGACGTCGGCGTCGGTCGAGGCTTGCATGTGCCCGCTGGTCCCGAGTTGGCGCTCGAGCTGGGCCTTGACGGCGCGCACGGCCTGCTCGGGGGGATAGTCGAGGGCGATCTCGGCGTTGGCCGCAGAGACGCCGCGGGGTGAGGGGGACAGGACGCCGCTCCCCGCTTGGGGAACCAGGGCGCCGCTGGCTTGGTCGGCGAGTGCGCTGCGGAGCTCGGCCGGCGAAATTCCGGCCTCGCGCGCGGCGTCGTTGATCTCGCTGTCCGAGAGCTGGGTCATCGCGCGGGTACGCTAGCACGGCGCTCCGGCGACCTGATCTGCCGTGATATAGCCA